>Ga0182030_10000084_pt1 | contig 134448 bp, 106 predicted proteins | sample 812S3MmetaG_FD_121299 | JGI IMG/M metagenome (GOLD analysis project Ga0182030, IMG submission 121299) | Permafrost microbial communities from Stordalen Mire, Sweden - 812S3M metaG (Illumina Assembly) | ecosystem: Environmental > Terrestrial > Soil > Wetlands > Permafrost | place: Sweden... | reverse complement strand
GACTCCAATCCCGCTTCCATGGTTGGCTCCATCTTGCTCGCCTCAGAGGTCTTGCTCCTCCTGCTTGTACCAACCCCAAGCATAAAACTCGAATCAAATGTGCGAAAGAAATCCTACGTTATCCGGCCCGTTACCTTATCGACGCTTACGGAAGACCACACGCTTACGCTAAAACGACAATAGACCACGTTACGCCGCTTCCGCGGGTGACGTGGTCTATTCTGTTTCGGCCGTGATTCGCTTGGCTGCCGCCGCTCAGTTACGGACGGCTTTGATGGATGGTATCAGGCAGCATCGCTATGCAATATCGCAGCCCCTCGATCTGGAAGAAACCCAGGGCTGTCGACCCCCAGGATCTGCTCACCAACACGGTGTGTGCGTTCTGCGCCCGGGGATCGCGGCGCGCTCGCCACCCGCGTCGGAGCCGGCCAACAAGTAGTTCTTGCGGCCCAGACCTGCGCAATTCAGGTGAGCACTCGTCGCGTGTCAGTAGGCCCCTTTTGCGTTGACCACAATACGGACGGTTCGAATCAGGATGTAAAGATCGAGCCAGAGGGACCAGTTGCGTACGTAGTAACTATCCAGAGACGCCTGAACGTCGAGGTTGCCGTCACTGCGCGCTTTTATCTGCCACAAGCCGGTGAGCCCCGGAGTGACCTGCAGGCGGAGCGTCCGGAAGTCTTCGTCGAAGCGGTTGTTATGGTAGGCGGGGAAGGGGCGGGGACCGACCAGACTCATGTCACCGCGCAGAATGTTGAAGAGCTGAGGAAGCTCGTCCAGACTGGTGCGGCGAAGGAAGCGACCAATTCCAGGGAGGATCCGCGGATCGTCTGGTAATTTGCAAAACTGGTTCCATTGGGCCCGAGCTTGCGGACTTTCCTCCAAGAGGCGCTGTAAAATGCTATCCGCATCAGGATACATAGTACGAAGCTTCAGGATGTAAATGGGGTTCCCAGCTCTTCCTTCACGCTTCTGCCTATAAAGGGCCGGACCGGGGCTGACTGCCTTGATCCAGAGGGCAGACAGGGCGATTATCGGCGCAGCAATGATGATCCCGAAGCCGGCGAACAACAAGTCAAGAGTGCGCTTTATTACGCGATTGAGCGGGTTGAGAAGTTGGTGCTTGAGCTCGAGGCCGAGTACACCACCGAGGTCGTGCGGACTTACCCACATGCTACCGATGCCGAACAGGTCGGGAACGACCAGAATGTGGGGAAAGATCTTGGTCCACTCGCGCAGGTTGATGATTAAGCTGTCACGGGAAATACCTGGCATGGCTACAATGGCGCAGCGGACATCGTGCTGCTCAGCAAGCGACTTCGCCTTAGTCAGGCTGCCAACCACAGGCACCCCTTCGCAAAAACCCTGCTTTTGCAAGTCATCATCGAGGCACAGAAACGGGTCATAGGCCAGAATTCGATTCTCCTGGAGGTTGCGAATAACGGCGCGGGCAGTCTCCCCGGCACCGAGAATGATTACAGGAACCTTCCACCAGGTGCGAGCACCGAAGAGATAATTTGCCAGCCATCGTCCAGTGGGCACCAGAGCCAGGGCGAACATCCAGGAGAGGAAGAATCCGCCGCGGGAGTCTGCCCACCAGTTCTTCACAAGAACCATGGACGCTGCCATTAGCAGGTAAACGAAAGTGATGCTGCGGGAGATAAGCTGCATATGTTGGACGGCATTCAAACCGATGCCAGGGTAGAAGCCTTGGTAAGCAAAAGCTGCGATGCACAACCCGACAACCATGTACATGGCAGAGTGTTGTCTGGGGATAGTGGGGTTGATGATGGACCAGTACAAGAAAGCGCAGAACACGGCCCCGAAGAGCGACACGAAATCCGTGACGAGCAGGGTTGCAATTCGGAGGACCGGCCTTGCAAGGACCAGCGTCCACTTCGCAGTGAGTCGAGATGTTTGTGCTGTTGTGGCCATGGCTAGCTAGTTGTGAGCGATACCTGTGCCGTCGTCACCTGCGCATCGATCCAGCGATACGTTCTTTCAAGGCCTTCGCGCAAGGGACGGGAGGGCGACCATCGAATTTTCTCGCGGATGAGCCGATTATCCGAATTGCGACCACGGACACCGAGTGGACCCGAGATGTGGCGAATGGTCAGCTTCTTCCCTGCGATGTCCGCTATCATTTCGGCGAGTTGGTTGATCGTGACCATCTCCTCCGAGCCGATGTTGACCGGTCCAGTAAAGTCAGAATCCATGAGACGACGAACCCCCTCGAGACATTCATCGATGTACAGAAACGAGCGGGTTTGTTTACCGTCACCCCAGATCTCAATCTCGCCGCCGTCCGCCGCTTCGGCGACTTTACGGCAAAGCGCGGCAGGGGCCTTCTCGCGGCCTCCACGCCACGTGCCATTTGGGCCGAAGATATTATGGAAGCGCGCTATGCGGACCTGGATGCCGTGATTCCGCATGTACGCAAGATAAAGCCGCTCACTGAAGAGCTTCTCCCAGCCATACTCGCTGTCGGGAGCGGCCGGGTAGGCGGAGTCTTCAGAGCACTTTGGGTTATCCGGATCGAGTTGGTTGTACTCAGGGTACATGCAGGCAGAAGAGGAATAGAAGAACTTCTGCACACCTGCGAGGCGCCCGAGCTCCAGACAGTTAAGATTGATGGTGGCGGAGTTGTGCATGACAACCGCATCATGTTCGCCAGAAAAGATATAGCCGGCCCCACCCATGTCAGCGGCAAGTTGATAGACCTGTTCGATTCCCTGCATAACTTCGCGGACTACGGACGGATCGCGCAGGTCGCCAAGGATGAACTCATCGGCGTAGGATTCGGCGAACTCGTGGCGTTTTATATCAACGCCGCGGACCCAAAAGCCTTCGGACTTAAGTCGTTTGACAAGATGACCGCCGATGAAACCGCCGGCGCCATTGACTAGAACATGTTTTGCCATTGGATTACCTCAGAACATCTCGCTCAGAGACGGGCGAAATAAAAAGTGGATTAAGAACACAAGCCCAAAGCCAAGAATCAAGCTCGCGGATCCAGGCTGCGGGAAAATTGCTTCCACCCCAAAAACTGCAAAAGGAAGAGGAGAGCAAAGCGCGGATTGTGCTTCAGATAACGCTTCCAGAGGCGCCGGGGCTCAGTAAGGAACCGGAATATCCACTCGGTTCCGATTCTCATCATCCATCGCGGCGCTTGGGGCTTGCTTCCAGCGAGGAAATCGAATGCGGCACCCACTCCGACCATGACGGCCTGGACGCGTCCCTTATGCGCCGCCATCCAGTAGTCCTGTTTGGGGGTGTTCAAGCCTATGAACAGGATGCGCGCACCGGATCGGTTGATCTCTTCAACTATCTGCTCGTCCTCCTCGGGTGTAGTTGGACGAAACGGGGGAGAAAAGGCGTAAGCAACCTGAAGCCCTGGAAAGCGCTGAGTAACGACCTCCACCAGCCGATTAAGGACCTGCGGTGCGCCTCCGTAAAAACCGACGGGCAGGCCTTCTAACGCGGCTCTTTCAAGGATTATGGGAGTGAGGTCCGGGCCGTAAACTCGGGTGGCGCACTTTTGGCCAAGGAGTTTGAGAGCCCAGACAAGCGGCATGCCATCAGGAGTCACGAGGTCGGCCTCGTTCATGACCCGCTGGAAGATGGGCGAGTCGTATGCTTCCATAACATTGTTGACGCTGGCAGCACAGACATACTTCGAGAGTCGGTCCTCTCCCCATTTGCAAATCAGAGCGGCGGCGTGCGCATATGTTGTTCGATGCACATTAGTCCCAACAATGTTGATTGATGGGTCGCGGCTTTCAGAGTTCATTGTGCACAAAGTCTCTTTCATGGCTGGCCAAGTGCAAAACGTCGAGCGCGAGGTCACAGATGCGACTTCATGGATTCGCGATCGCCCTTTCGTAGATCACCATCAGATGCTCGTAGTTGAAAGTTGCCCACGGCGGTTGGGTTCATCTTGCCGCGCCACCGCCTACAGAATGTGTCTCGTAATGATGAAAGTCGTCATTCAGTCGCCCGTGGTCCTCTGCTTCGGACGGGTCGACCCGCAGGCTGTAATCACCTCGAGAAACCGGTTTGCACCATACTCGGGAGTAAGATGCGATATGCCCGCTCGAGCATTATCTCCGAGCTCACGAATGCGCCGTTCGTCAAGCATGAGCAGATTCTTCAACTTCGGAGCGACGTCATCGCTAAGGGGTGTGAAAGTGAGGCCGTTAATACCATCCCGCACAAGGCACTCAACTGCTTGGCTGTAAATGCTCCCAAATACCGGGAGACCGGCAGCCATCGCTTCGTTGACCACTAAACCCCACTCATCTGAGAGTGTCGGGAATACAAAGACGTCACCCTGCCGGTAGATTTCCGGGTGCGCGATGGTATCAACGAAACCGATCATGCGGATGCGTACTCTTTCACAATTTACCTTCCAATTCTGTAGCTTCTCCTCGAGTGGACCATACCCAACAATTGAGAACTCAACTTCGATGTCGGGAATGGCACTGACCACGGAATCGAGAACTTTCAGGAAGGGTAAAAGTCCTTTGACCTCAACCAGGCGACCGACATAGATTAGCCGCTTCAATCCTTCCCATTCGATGGAACGACGCGGAATCGCTTGGAAAGGTTCTAGATCGCAAACAGTGTATATTTCCGTGATCTGTTTTGACGGATAGTTATACTTTAAAATGCACTCGGTGCAACTAGGCCCGTTCGTGATTATGTGGTCGGCAATTGCGAGCAACAGGCGACGAAGAGCCCAGCGAATCGGCCTGTGACCCTTCTGTTGATGTTCGGCCATCTGTAGCCAGAGGACGAGCCGAGACTTTTTCTTCATAAGCCGGTAGACGGCAGCCGAAAGCGATCTAAAACCGAGTTGACTTGAAATCACCACATCAGGTTTCAAGCCAAACAGTAGCGGCACAGAATCGATTGGAAAGGAGATTGAGGAAGACTCCGCGACGCCCACAAAGTATCGCCACCTGCTCTGCCAGTGTACAGCCCGCTGAATATGCACGGAGAGTCCATCGAATCCGGTCTCCCATCGCCGGTCCTTGCCGAGTAGCATTGAGCAAACAATTCGTAGATCGCCTACGCTTTCGGCGATAACCCGAAATATTCGTGCTCTTGTCGGCCACATGTAGTCGAGAAAAATGACGACGCGGGGACGCGAGACCCTTGACTCTGACTGCGGTATCGGCTCCATTACCACCGACGCTTCGTTGGATAACATTTGTGACCCTGTCTAAACACTGTAGTCGGGTGTGAACTGTCCAATTGGATGAGAGTGGAAGTTAGGCGTCATAGTCCGACTATGACCCGCACATACGGCACAGGCCAGTAAAAGAATGCGCGTAGCCCCGCATGCGCCCACAGGAACTTCCACCAATCTTCTGGTGGCAGGCCCTTGCGACCGACGAGAAGTCGCCACCGTTCCCTTCGAGGCAAAGCACGGCAATGCCATGATTCCTGTTGCGAATTAGGTCTACACTCCCCAACATAACCGCGTGCCACAACAACCTGCACGCCCGCTCTCTTCGCCAGAAGGCCGTAGTCCGTATCTGACATGGCATGCTTGAAGGATCGCATTATTCCGACGGTCTGAAAAGCCGCCCTGTCTATTAGCACGCTGTTTCCGTTGAAGGTGTCACACTGCTTAATACGCACAGGATCGGGCTCGACAGGACGCAACTTGGCCGGGTGGCGACCGCGCAATACTTGACCGCCGTAAGAAAACTCCGCCGTGATTGGGGCGCAGCAGGATCCGACGACAACGCAGCCCTTCCCACCGGGGGCAGCAGCCTCATTCCACGCTGCGAGAAGCACGGCGAGACAGTCAGGATGCAGGAGGGTATCATCGTTGAGCCACAAATAGAAGTCGGGGTCTCTTTGGGCAGCGTACTGCCAGGCCAAGCGCATTCCATTGCACCAGAATAGAGATCCACTGCCTTTCAAGATCGTGGTGGCGGGGTACGCTTCTAGTACAGCCTCCGCCGTTCCGTCCGTGCAGCCATCGTCCACCAAATAGACACTCAGGGTGCTGCCCTGCGGCAGGATTTGGCTAAATAGCCTATCCAGGCACGTTATAGTTTGGGCCTTTCGGTTATAGGAAGTAACGAGGACAGCGATTGTGCTCATTGTTGGGTTAGCTCGCCAGGGTAGCCGGTCTGTTTCTCCGGTCGAACTGATAGCGCACTAAGGCGACTCGACGCGCGGCAGAGAAACTCCAATTCTGTTTCGCCGCAACCCAAATCAGGCCCAGGACGGTGCCCTCCAAAATTCCCCCGAAGTAAGGAACCAGGTACACAACTTCGGACAAAAGGAGCGCCTCTAAGAAGATAGTCCCTATATTGTTGGGAGAAGCCATTCCGCGAATCGATCGAGCCGGCCAGCCAACTCTTTTAGCGAGCACCCAAAACCACAGGAGTAAAACAGCAAATCCAACAACGCCGTAATACGCAAGCGTATCCACGTAGCGACTATGAATGTGCGTCGAGGCGAAGCTCAAATTTGAGTCTGCTGCCCAGCCGGCAGGCGGGCCGATGGATATGTCCACAAAGTCGCTTTCGAAAAGTCGCCCGGTTGCTTCCTCGTAGCCTTGGACCCTCCATGCCCAAGAACTATTCTTGCTCAGTACCTCCTCAGCATTAGTAGTTGCTATTTGACCTGTAGTTTGTAAAACCCAAGGACTCGCAAGCGTGATTACTCCCAGGACTGCGCAGGCAGCTGCCCCAATGGCAAGCGTTCTGCCGATTGATCGCCGTGAGTGTCGAAGTATGAGCCATGTCACGCCTATAACACTGGCAACCCAGACGCTCCGGTGCTGGAGCGCGAAGATTATTCCACCCAGCACCCCTGCGCCCACCCACCACCACGCGCTTCGACGTTTCACGAGCGGAAGATAGATCGCGGCAATGAATGCTTGGCCAATTATGATTGCGTGGTCCGCCCCAATGGCGCGGTTGACTAATCGCGCATTCTCTTGGAGATCCACGGGCGTTGGTAACACCCCTGCCCAGCGGAGTAACACAACCATACAGAGGCACGATCCAGCCCACACGAGCCAGCGAGCGAGGCGACTTGCATCTAGCCGGAAAACCGGGCGCGAAAGCATGATGGCGAGGGCTGGCGTCGTGAAGGTGAGCAGATTTCTTGCACTATTTCCAGCCGCCTTCAGTCCGTAGGTGCTAATGCCTCTGCTAAAGCTCAGTACGATGAGCACCATTAGCATGAGGCATGGTGTGGCATCACGTGGAAAGTTCTTACGGTACTGCAGTATAGCCAGGAAGCACGTTAACAGCAGAACGACCAAAGCGACATCGTCGAAGTAAACGTTCACCCCGAGTCCAGCGCTGCCTAACTTGATCTCAAAGAGATCCAGAACAGCAGCAGCCGAAATCATGATGAAGATAACCCACCCAGCCCGATACCAAGCTAAGGTTAAGAGCACCAACCCTGCCGCGATAAGTGCCGAAAGTTGAACAATAGTTGCGATCAACGCGTCTGCTCCTGCCAGGCGTTTTCGAGCACGCTCTCATACTTCTTTGCAACTGCCTCCAGATGGAACTCCTTGAGCGCTCTTTCACGCCCCGCCTGTGCAAGAGCCCTACGTAAAGCATTCTTCTGTAGCATTGCACGCATTCCCTGGGCTATCGATGTGGGTGGGTCGACATCCACCAGCAGCCCAGCTCGCCGAAAGGTGAGTGCCCAGGGACTTCTACCGTTATGCAGGCCTCCGATAACCGGCATCCCAATAGCGATCGCCTCATTAACAGCCATGCAATGAGCCTCTTCGAACGAAGAATGAGTAAGAACATCGACGTTTTGTGCCAGTCTGCTCATCAAGGCTACATAGGGTCGCGATCCGACGAACCGCACGCCGTCTCCGAGGCGCCGCCGTCTCAACCACGAATATGCCCGTCCATCGTGCTCACAGCCATCTCCAAATATCAACAACTGAATCTGCTCTCCAAACTCCTCGCGCAGGACTCCAAAGGCTTCAATCAGTCTTGCCCCGTTCTTATGTCCTCCTGAGCAACCATCCAGAACAGCCCTAAACTTAAAGGGTGCAGTTTCACAACACGGCCTTCCTCGTTCGAATGACTCGAAATAGAGTCAGCACCGCTCCATTTCAGACTCAAGCATTCTTTTCACTACTTCCTTCATCTTGATCTGCGCCTTCCAATTGAGGATGCGAGCAGCTTTTGCTGGGTCGGCATAGCTCATCATGATGTCCGTTGGCCGCAGCAAGGACTCGTCGTAGTCAACAAATTCCTCCCAATTAAGACCAGCAACCTGAAAGGCATGGTCAACAAATGACCGAAGCGAGTGACTCTCGCCGGTCGCGATGACAATATCCTCTGCTGTGGGATGCTGCATGAGCAGCCACATGGCCTGTACATATTCAGGTGCCCAGCCCCAGTCTCGAACGATTTCAATATTTCCGAGTTTGATCTTCTCGGTATTTCCGCGCAGAATTCGAGCAACACCTGAAATGACCTTATGCGTCACGAAGCGTTCACCACGGAGTGGTGAGTCGTGGTTGAATAAAATCCCACTGCATGCAAATAGTCCGTATGCCTCGCGATAATTAGATACCAGCCAGTAAGCAGCAGATTTCGCTGCCGCGTATGGGCTTCGCGGGCGAAACGGCGTCTCTTCCGTGGCGCCTGTAGACTCTATTTCCCCGAAGCACTCACTTGAAGCCGCATTGTAGAGCTTACTTTCCTTTCCGGTAAATCGAATTGCTTCCAATAGGTTCAATGTGCCGGTAGAGACGCTCTCCATTGTCTCCACAGGCTGTTCAAACGAAAGAGACACGGAGCTTTGACCTGCAAGGTTATATACCTCATCGGGCTTAGCCACAGCGAGGGAACTCAAGACACTGCGAAAATCGCCAAGCGAAGCAGAGATGAGATGAACGCGACTCAACACGCCAACGCGCTCTAAACGGTCAAGGCGCGCTGACGCGACATCGCGCGATGCTCCCCAGACCTCATAGCCCAGATCCAGGAGATGCTTCGCCAAATATGCCCCGTCCTGCCCGGAAATTCCATAAATAAGTGCTCTCATTGCCTATTTAGAATCTTCGTGTAAATAGCGAATGTCTGCTGCGCACATATATCCCACGAAAACTGCTTAACACGAAGCTTGCCTCTTGTGATCATTTGGCGTCTCTCATTCGACGAATGCACCACTTTCAGCATCGCATGTGAGATACCTTGAACCTCCCTTGCGTCAAAATATACTGCCGCATCGCCAGCAACTTCCGGCATCGAGCCTGAGCTACTACATATAAGCGGGCAACCGCACCCCATCGCCTCAAGCAAGGGGATACCGAACCCCTCATACAGGGACGGGTAGACGAACGCTTCCGCTGATGCATAGTAACGAGATAATAGCTCGTCATCTCCACCTACATGTACAATCCGGTCACTGGGAATTCTCAGCTGTTTCATTCGCTCCTGCTCAAGTGCTGTTAGCCTGCCGCCCCCGAAGCACACTAACTTATGCGACTTGAATAACAGAGATTCAGCGAATGCATCAAGCAGGGCGAGAAAATTCTTATAGCCGGAACGGCCCCCAACGTAGAGGAAGAAAGGCTCTTTCACGGCGACCACCGAATGTATTGGGGCAATTAGTGAGGATCCAAGATGAACGACGCTGACTTTGTCCGCGTCGACTCCATATAGCCTGATTAAATCGGCACGCGTATTTTCAGATATGCAGATCAAGTGGTCAGCCCGGGAAAAAGCGCTCTTCCTGATATCAATGGTCTTCTTGCTCCTAGGAAAGTACTCGGGGAACAATTCCTCGATCATGTCATATACCGTAATTACTATCTTGGCAGAGGTGCCAGAGGTTCTGCTCCGCGAGTAGTACGTTTCATGTACAATATCCGGCCTGTATACCTCAGAGAGCACACGGAAGATGTAGGAGTCAAGCTTCTCTATGGCTCTGGCCGCCCCCTTTATGTCAGATGTGAAGGGAAAACCAAGTACTGGAATTGCACCTGATTGTGAGGCTAAGAACTTGCTCATGTAGAGCGGTGCAACAATATGTACTCTAGCTCCAGGGCACTGGTGAATTCGCGATGCTAGTTCCACAAAGTAGCGCGAGACACCACCGAGCTTTTGGAAAGCAAATATTTGGTGGTCATAGAAAACTCGCATATCACCTATTCGCGTTACCCATTCATTTGTTCATAAGTTGGGTGAAGAGGGACTTCTACGTCTGGGCGCTTACCCAATGCAGTCGAGGTCTCAGATGGTTTCTAGCTGGCATCAAAACGGAATGGGAAGCTGCTGTTGGTCGCGTTTGCAAGCAGAAATACTTGAAACTGAGCTGACCTGACGAACGGGACTATCCGGAGTTGCCTCACCATGATCTGCAGCCATTCTTTACTATTGACTGATTCAAAGTCGTCGAGCCTGAGGGTCTGACCCGTCTCTACATTGACCACCTGCAGCACTGAGATATGTTTCAGGCAACGAAGGAGTGTTGATGCACGTGCGGCATTCACGAGCGCCGTAGCGATCCCTCCTTTGAATAGGTCAAATGTGTCCTGCGTCACGCCGTTCGGGATTACGACAATCCCCCTCGGAGGCCTTACAAAAGATCGCAGGGCGGCAGCGGTATAGGGGGATACAGCCGTAACACATCGTGCCTTCCGTAAAACGAGACAAGCAAGCAGCCGTTTCTCTATCCAATACGGATGTCGGGCAAACCGTAAGACCACAGTGGGAACGTCCTGGGCAGTTACGACGTGAGGAAGACCACTCTCGACAGCGGCGGATCCAAACTCGTACGTCCAGAGTGCGTGGATCACATCGCAGCCTGATCCGCATTGCATCCCGCAGGCCATGACGTTCCTGTCGGAAGAAGTCCAGCATCTGGCACCGAGGGCGGCGCTCGGGACAGATATAGGCGGTTATCCGATCCCCGCTGATGCAGCGAGTGCTTGCAACCTCGCGCGATAGGGTGAACAACGCAATTTCGTGCCCCCGATTGTAAAATGCCCGGGCCAGATTTGCTGTAAACGCGAAGCTGTATGTATTCGGGATTGTTGAGCATGACGAGAAGAGGTCACGCAGCAGGCTCATATCGATTGGTCCCGCAACGCCTATTTTCACCCCTTCAACTCCTCCGCAGTTAGACTTCTGAGCGGCCGGCACGGATTACCAGCGGCGACAACATTACATGGAATACTTTTTGTTACCACACTTCCAGCGTCGATCACGGTGTTGTCGCCGATTGTCACACCTTTGAGCACAATGAAATTAGTTCCAATAAACACCCGGCATCCAATGACCACTGCGGTAACGCCGCTCTATTGCTTCCGCGCAAATATACCGTCGACCTGAAGACAATGTCCCGACTCGGGGTCCGGAAAGCCGGGCGCAAATTGAACTACGTAAAAGCCAAGAGAATCCAACAATTCGAGCATTCGGTGAAAGATCAATTGTCCTTCATATAGCGGAACAAACGAAAGTTCACATTCGATCAACCGAACTTGCGTCAGAGTTGCTGTCGCCCCACGGAGCACCATTTGCTCAAAGCCTTGAGTATCGATCTTGAGCATGAGTGACTCGCCGGGCACGATCAGATCAGCGAGCGCGGTGTCCAGAGTCCTTATCTCAACCTGTTCGCTAGCCACGAATTTTACCTCCGGAGCGCTCTTCCTGTGCGAATCGAGCATCGGAATCAATGAGCTCGAAGCGCCAGCGTTGGAGGCAACGTTGATCTTTGCAACTCCATTTTCTGCACCGGCTGCAAATCTCAGAACTGTCCAGCGGGCATCGCCACTTGCCCTCTCAGAGAGCGCCCCGAATGCAGCGCTCGTCGGCTCGATTGACAGAATTCTGCCCTGAAAGCCCCACTCGCGGAGCTCGGCGCCGTACTCTCCGATGTTGGCGCCAACGTCGACGACCGTCTGAATAGCGTGGTAGCGAATCATCCGCGCACGACGGGAAGCCGCTGTCGTCATCCTGCTGGAACGCACGAAATCGTAGCCGGCCACTCGCAGTATTGCGCGAATACGATTCCTTACGACCTCATACAAGGCCACTTCCACCCTCTTCGCCAAGCAATTCTATTACTTCGACTGCAAATCGTGCCCGATATATGAGCATATGTGCATCTCAGATGTCTCAAGAAGCCGTTAAATGACAACTCGCCGCCGGTATCCTCTTCGCCACACCACGCGGCACTCTCTAAACCGTTATGGCCGGTGCAGATTAACAGCACACTAACTAGAGATCCACTGAGGGGGCATATTGAGATTACCGGCATCCCATAAGCGCATACCGACCTGCCGAGCCTACCTGGGGAACAAAACAAGCGAAGCCGGACCAGAGGCCGGTGAAACCGGTACCTCACAGACCGCATCGGGGAAAACTGGCGGAGCCCTCTCATCCCTCCCACCCGAGAATCGCATCGGGTGCAGGCCCAGCCGCGCGCGAGCTAGATAGAAAACGGAGCTGGGGTTGAGCAGCTCTGCGGCCTGAAATGTGGGCCTCCCGAAGGCTTCTGGCCAGCTCTTTAAGCATGATCTTCCCTAAAACCTAATTGCGGCCGTCCCGTCGCCCCACAGCGAAGTCGGCCTTTCGATGAGAGACGTCAACTGCAATACGAGTCACAGCGTACACCTTCTCGGTCTAGATATACTGATTCAAGAGCGCTTAGTCATGACGGCAGACTTCCTACAAAGCTCTTAAGCTCGCTAATGGGCATCCTACCCCATTCCGTGCCATCCGCATCCGCCACAAGATACGAGTACCGTAGTTTTAGAGTGACTGCCAAGCGGGCGTAGCAATCGTTAATATATTTCCGGGGGAATATCTCCAGGACGGTTGTTCCCTCGGCGCACCATACGATATTGCTAAGCCCGGCTCCGTGCGGGGCGAATATGGTCTCAGCCGCGCTAAATACGCGCACCTGGTCCAGGAAGTCAAGGTCTTCTAGACACAATACCTGGAAGCCTTTACTGCGCATGTATTCCTCGGCCTCTTCGGTTCCGCCCAGCGGTCTCGCCCGGGCTCCCTTGCGGGAGACGTAAATCCTTTCCCCGCGGCAAGAATCCTCGACTTTTCCCAGAACTCGCTCTCTCAATAACTCGATGTCGCGCCGGTCGACGAATCCGGAATACACCTGGACCTGTGGAAGCACGAGGCGTTCAACCGCAAGAGGATGATTCGACTCAAGTATGCGGACTCGTTCTTCCGGCAAACTCGCATGAAGGCTCTGGTCGATATACCTCGGCCTGTCATGTGGAAGCAAAAGAAGGGCGTCGGGGAAATAGTCGAGCGCCTGTATTGTATTTGGCAACACCTCGAACATCCAGTGAAAATAACCCGTCGGAGTGCAAGGGAGGATCGGATGCTTGGTTTGGAAGGGCCTGGGAGGCACTAAGCTTTCCCATAGAACGCTTCCCCACCCCATCATGCGCTTAAGAGAGCCCACACTTTCTTCAAGTATCCCCTCCCCCGGAACCCAGACCAATCCCGTATGCGGGCCCGCGACGACATTGGCTAGATGAAATATCTTTTTGCCTTCAAATGCCTTGGATTTGCGGAACCAGCCGGGATACGTTTTGGGCAGATGGTATTCCTGAATGGAAGGTCCGTAGATGAGCACGTCGCCTTTAAGACGACATCGCACCCAATCTAAATATGCAACCTCGTCAATGCTCCTCACAGATGAGCGTGGTAGCCCCCCGACCGTTTTACCGAGAATGATCCGATATGCCCACACTCCCAATTTGTAGCGAATCTTCGCGCAAAAGTGGTTCATTATCGATTCGTCCCTATTGAATTGCAACAGCGAATCCGACCCATGCTCGTGAAAAAGCTGACATCCGCAAGCGCGCTGGCAACTTGAAAGCTTTGCGGAACCCGCTTAGTCCAGCGGCCGTAGGGGTCTCCAAGGCTCGTGAAGAGAGTGGGTCCGCTTGTAATGTTCTTTAAACGCAGAATACCTTCGGTTGGATCCGGCATTGCTCCATGAAAGAATTGCAAAAAGACAGCATCCGCCTGGATGCTCCTGGCGATTCGCTCTGCCTCCGCCCAGAGACCATTCCATCCTTCCGCTTCCGCTACTGCATAAACAGGAATCGCGGTATGAGCGCTAAGAACGCCTTCTGCAACCAACCGTTCAAATCCTTCGTAGTAGCCTGGCTGGTCGGCGGCGGCATCGCGGGCTTGGTACAACACCAAAAGTCTCACAGTGAGCTAACCAATAGGTTCTGCAAAAAACACTTGCATGTGCGTTCTACGTTACCTTCTGAAGAGCTTGACGTCGTTTGACCCGAAGCTGCCGTAGCCGATTACTCGGCTACATGTATCTCGGGATCAGAACCGCAATGCCACGCAAGAGCACCAGACCATAACGGGTTGCACTTGGACACTCAACTACTCTCAAATATCTCGCGACACCATCAAGACGACTCTTCGTCACTACTTTTCTCGTCGCTACATTAGACGATACTCGCCAAGCCGTCCTGATTAGTGCAGATTAATGGCCACTCTCTAGCTATGGAGGTCTCAACAAACAGCGCACTCATAAAGGCTTTGTAAACTCAAATAAGCCACACGAATACATGCTATCTGGAACGTTGGATGGATCGGCGTTCTCGTAAAGGCATCCATCCTCACCAACAAATGCAAAAGATATCATCTGCAAGGGGGAAAACGTACTCTGGATGGTCGCTGTGGAGAACACTCTATGGGCGTTAAACTCGACCCTCTCTCTTCCAATTGGAACTGAGAAATATAGTATCCCCCCCGGAGACAGGACCCTCTGCAACGACTGCATAAAGGTAAAACAAGCCTCTGGATCAATGGGATCACCATACCGTCCTAAGCCGAAGTGCTCAGCTACATGAAGACTTGAAAGCGAGTCTATGCTGTCACTTGGTATACGAGCCAATGTCGTAGCATCATCTTGAATGAACGTGAGCCCTTTCAGATTGCTTTCCAATGGCCGAATATCAATTACTGTAATATCCATAAATGACAATACATGTGCCACAAAACCATCGATCCTGGAACCTATGTCAATGTGCTTTGTTGGGCTACGCCGAAATATCTTTCTTGCAGCCCACAGGTCTTGATGGAAGTAATCACCGCCAATAGTCCCCGCAGATGCTCGCCGCTCAGCAAGAATTGGGAATAAATACCTTAGTTTGATTATGAAGCCTGCCCGTGAATTTGCTTTTTGATACCCCGCGAGATCTCGTAAGAAACCGGGAACACCCACAATATTGTCTCTAAGCAAGGACACATTCCATCCCGACATACTAACTAGCCTCTTAACCAGTCTCAATATTGGAGGTCTAGGCCGACGCACAAGCGGCTTTATTGCCATGACTTCCGCCGCCCATCCACGAAATCGTCGTAATTGTCCAGGAGTGTCCACTGAGGCGGAAATAGCTCAGAGAAGTCTTGATTCGAGCTGTTGCCCCAGTACCGTGGCGCGACTACAACCTTCGAGGCTGCCGGATTGAGCCACGCTCCCCACCAGGAGAAGGTGCTGTTGGCGATGATATGGTGAGTGCATGCCGACATGAGCCGCAGGTCCTCGTAGGCTGTCTCCGCACTGTTGCTATCGGCGTAGATGACTTTTTGGCCGCTGGCAAGCGTTCCGCGTGCGAACTCAATGTCATCACTGAAAACTACGAAAGTGGCGTCGGGAAAGCGCTCAGACATATGGGTAATCGCACTGTTATAGTAGGAAGCAGCCAGGGCCATCCCAACGTGAAGATAATCTCCCCTGCGGACATGGATCGAGATTGTTGTTGCAGTGGCCTGGATGCGGTCTAGCAAGTTGCGATTTTGCCCGATCGGCGCAGTCCGAAAGCGAAAGTCATTCCTAAGCTGCGTCCCCATTGCATGAACATACCCATAGGCCTGCCAATACCCTCGGAGATAGACTCGTCTTGTCCCTTCAGGCGGCTTGAGAGTGGGGTGGAAGGCATATTTCTTTGGCTCGGGAAGGCAGAAAACTCCTAGGCAGGAGTTGCATTTCGCGACCACCGGCTTGATTTGCTTGACATTCGTTTGGTGGAGCCGATGGATCAGGCTTGCCACCCTTACCGTGGCGCCAATCTGAAAGCAAGAGAGCTGAAATGGGCGTGGATAACCGTACGAGGATGATCTCGATTCCGGCAGCGACAACAGCTCCAGCGGCGCACCCCATTGCCTGGCATAGTAAAGGCTCGCTGCATATCCAAACATCTGGTTGCCCAAGCCGCCCATCAGAGTGCTGAACATACGCATTTCACGAGCCGCGCTTCTTGAATGACATTAAAGCCTCTCCAATGAGGTGCGATTGACTCCACGCAGTAAGGCTCCGAACAGTCCATGTCACGCCGCCGAGGGGTTGGTTGGCATGCGGTCTATGACGACCCGTTGTACCATCCTAAGTACTTGCTCCCGCTGATGCCAGCGGCCAAGCTTGCGGCCTTGATCTCTTTACGGAAGGTTGCAGAGATCGCTCCCAGAACACCTGCGAATGCCCCGACGACCGCGACCACCGCTATGCCGAAGGCCAGCCAAGTCTGCGGCGAAAAAAGGCAACCAATGGCGACTGCAACCGCACCCGCAGCCGCGCTCTTCAGGAACTCAAGAATGGCCCCGGATACCTGGCGGCGGTCTAACTTTGCCCGGCGGGCAAATGAGATTGGTTGATACCAACCGCCGAGTAACACCGACGCCGCGAGTGGAGCAGCGACAATTCCAAGCAAGCCGTAATAGCGGGATCCAACGTAGAGAAGGAAAACGGTCAAGATGCTCTGGAAACCGCTTATCAGCGTGGAATTCTTGATGTTGCCGAGGGCGAACGTCAGCACGCTCATAGTCCCGACTATTGCCAGCATCACAGAGTTCGCAACCAAGACTGAATTCACCGTCGCGCCTGCGAAGAACCTTTCACCCACCCACAGCTTTACGAATGCGTGATTCAGCGAGGCAAATCCAGCAGAAGTAAGGAATATAGTCCAAGATGCCAGGGCGGTGAACCGAAGCAGTACTCCACGCTTCTGCTCGACCTCTCCAGCGCCCACGATGTGCGCGACAGCCGGAGCCATTGCTACGGCAGGGCGCTGAACAAAGGTGGCGCACAAATCGATCGGGGCTCGCGTGAGCCGGAGCACGGGCACCATGCTTGTCCCCAAGGTCCGCGCGACGAATACGTTGTCCAGGTTAGCCGACAGCACATTTGCGATTCTTCCGAAAAATGTGAAAGAGAGTACTTTGAGGACACTTCGCACTTCAGAGAAGACTGGACGCAACCGATACTCTTCAGACCTCATTCGGTATCCGAGGTAGAAAAGACTGCCAGCAAGCATTCCACCTCCTCGCACGAGATTTGCCAAAGGGATTGAGATGACGCCGTGACCGGTGAACAACAGACCGACTTGAAAGGAAATGGCAAAGATGTTCGCAACGACATAGGCTGACCCGATGCCGAGGCTCGATTGCAGCCCTTGGTTGGATGCCGTCACGGCAAAACCGAATACGGTAAGGACGCTAGCTACGAGTTCGATCGAACATGCAAGCCGCAAAGTCGGCCAATCGATTGACGATGGCAGGTTGAGTATGATCGGGAGTGCAGGTATGAGAAATGCGCCTGCAATACCCAGAATAGTGACCAGAACGGCACTGATGCCGATACCGCTCCATATCAGTGCGGAGACTTTGTCCCGATCCCCACGACCGTAAGCATGAGCAACGAGCTGCTGAAGAACCGTTGAGAGCCCTGGATCTACGACGGTCAGCCAGACTAGAACATTTCCGGATGCCATCCACGCTCCATACAGGTTTATCGGGATGAAGCGTATGTTCAGCGGCATCATCAGTATTCCGGACACCATCCCAAAGCCGATAGAAACGGAGTGAAACAGAAGGTTCCATCGAGTCGTTCTCCTGCGGGTCCGTACAACCATTTAGCTGGACTTTCCTAGTGCCTCTATAAGTTCCGTCGTCTTCATTGGATGGAAACAGCCAAGAGCAAGCTTCAGTCGCAAGGCCCGTAGCCGCAGCACATGCGTCAACTCTGTTCTAAAACTGAAAACGACATCAAGGGGAAACCGGCGCCAAGGCGGATGGACACGCGCGAACGTATCCCGTCTGGCCGAGCGCGAGATCCTATCATCCAAGAAGAAGCCTGCATATCCGCGGCATGCCAACCGTAGTAATTCGCGTCTCGCCCCGTCGAGTCCCGGAACGCCGTTTAAAGGAGGCGATGTAAGAACCCCATATGCACACAGGTCCAGGAAGAGGCTGTTCCACCCGCGGGTGCCATACCTGCACTCGATGCACTCGGCCAAACTCGTACCTCGAATAGCACAGACGGAATCTAAGCCACACACCCGCCCCCCAACGTGCTTCACGGCAAATGGCAGATAGTACGGCAACATCAGGGTCCGAGAGTTCTCGTCAAGCCACTCTTGATTATGGCACCACTCAAAGGCAGTCTCTAATGCTGCGGCGAACGGCCGGGTCCAGCGGTATACGTGATTCCCGATGAAAGCTGGCCCCCAGCTCGTGATATCTGGCCAATCGAGTTCGACTGGACTTCGGTAGGGCTCAGTTTCGGGAAGATCGTCGCGCATTACGTAGCGCTCCGAATCTAGGTAGGTCAGTCCATAACACGAACGAGTAAGTAGCATGTCAGCGCCGGAGGCCTGAAGTGCATGGTGCCTATGGACCAATCCCCATGGCGTGAACAGATCGTCGTCTCCGTTCAGCACGACCATCTCGTCGGGCTTTGCGTGCTCTCGGATCGCTGAGTACCAGTTCTCAATCGCATCCAGCGTTTTGGGCCGACGCACTAAGTCGACATGCCAACACTGCTTCTGATCAAATTCTCTTTGAGCCGACTCAACAAGGTCCGCGACTTGGTCATGTGTGGGGGGATAGTTACTGACGAGGCACAGGCGTGGCCGTTCCCCCGAAGGTAGCTCGGATCGAAACAGCGAATGTAGCGCGTATCGTAGCCATTCCAGGCGCCGGTATGTTGGAAGAACGACTAACATGAGCTTTGAAATTCCAGTCTAGGCCGTTTTGCCGCTGGTGCGGCGATGTCGGGCCGACGCTTTATTGATCGGCCCGGGTGTTCTCATGACGCAGGCGTCCGACCACTTCCGCCCAGCATTTCAGGGTTTGACGCCCCCGCTCCGTCGCCACTGGATCAGCGTCTTTGCAGAAGACCTCCGAAGCATAGAACCGTTTCAGAACGTTGATTCGCGGGTCACGATCGCCGCGTCTCGGGACATCGCCGAAAGGAGTCTCCGCATTGTATGCGGTCACCCCGTCAATAGCTACCGAGAAGTTTGAGTCGGCCATGCCTGTGCAGAATGTGGCTGCGAAGCGATGCGCCCCACTTACAGCTGCCATCCCGATTTCGCACCCACGGTCTTCCAGCTTGGTCCAGCATTCAACGAGGCGATGGTCACCCAATAGAAAGCCTGCCAGTGCAATCAGGTGGATGAAATAGTAGTTCAGCGGACCGCCGCCATCCTCGGGTTTGGCCTTCCAGGATTCGGTCGTTTTCGGTGAATTGAAGGACCAGTCCAATGTGGTCTCGACGCCCTGCCCTGTCGCAATCATATGCTTGCAGTCGCGCGCCCAATTGCAATACTCCAGTAGATACGGCGTAGCATAACGGACGCCGGCTCCTCTCAGCGTACTCACGAGCGCCAGCGCAGCTTGAGGCGTAGTCGCAAGCGGCTTTTCGATGACCAATTGGGGCGGTAGTGAGGTTGCAGCAGCCTGGCGCGCGATCGCCTCATTGTCCGCTGGCCGCCTTACCAGCACGGCCAACTTTACCTTCGAAAGCAGAGTGGCTTCATCGTCAATGAAGTGCACAGTTGAGCGGTATGTCTCCAGCTCCGCGCGCTCATCGAATGCCGGCCGGTATCGAAGCGGCACGTAAATGTCGTGGCCCAGTTCAGCTAAGGCCGGCAGGTGCCCGTAGAGACCGAACCCGTGTCCAAAGATGGCAATCACGAGTATATTTCCAGAATCTTCCCCGTGTAGCCCTTCGCCCGCATGTAGCGGTGGATCTCGTCACGAATATGCCAGGCCAGATTGACAATAACCGGCGCATCGGGTTTGGCAAAGAACTCCGCCTCATCGACGATAGGAATCCGTGTCCCGGGGATGTAGTAGCCGACCTTGGGTGAGGCGGAGCGCTCGTAGGCCGCGCCAATCAAAGCCTCGTCTACGCCATAGTAATTGATAATGACGGATGCTCGTCCAGGGAAAGCTTTGGCAGGCAATGGTCCGTAAGCTCGCGCCAGCTCGCCGAAGTGCTCTATCATCCTGGTCTTTAGGTCCGCCATGTGGGTTTGCATCTGCGGGAAGGTTTCTATGAATCCGTCTTCATCCACCTGTGGGGGCTGCGCCAACGACCCCTTGCCTAATGCCACCCGAATATTACCGTTGTAGCGAGATGGGAAGTCAATATGGAAAATGCTCATATCGAGCTTCTTGGCGATATATTCGAAGGATTTGTAGCTATAGGTTCTAGGGTGCTCGTGGTAAAACGTATCGAATTGGAATCGCTTGAGGACCGAACCTAGATAATGGTTCTCAACGATTATGATAGTTCCCTCCTTAGACAGGTGAACAAGGCCTTCAATGACAGCACCAAGATCTTCGATGTGGGCGAACACATTGGTAAATGTGATGATGTCTGGCTTAGGAAATTTGGAAAGGTACTCGTTAATGCTCTCTGGGCCAAAGAAATCGTTAATCACGTACTCGACGCGCGCGCGCGCGTCCTCTGCAGCGCCGGTGGGTTCAATACCGATCGTTCGTGCCCCTGCGCTCTTGAAAATACTGAGAAGGCTCCCGTCGTTGCAGCCGATGTCAAGCACGATCGCACCAGTCAGGTCACCATGAAGATGCTTGGACAACTCGACCAATTCGCGCATGCCTGCTAGAACATCCTCAGTCATGGCCGCACGATAGTGATAGCTCCGTGGGAAAAGCACGGACTTTTCTACCTGGTATTTTTGATGAACGGTTAGACAACGGGTGCAGCAAAGTAATTCCAAGGGATACTTGTTTGGCTGGGCGGGATTTCCTATCGGCACCAGGTCATCACACAGCGGCTGGCTGCCGAGGTTCAGGACAGGGTGCAGATCCGCGCCGTCACAGACTTCACACGTTGAGATCGTGAACATTTAACCTCTCGGAATAATCTTGGAGAGTTAGCGATTCTTCGCCCTGAGGAGGCAACTATCCTCCGGCAGAGCCGGGGGAGCTCCCATTTGCAATAGATTACCGATCATCGGCTGGAAGCCGCGTATCGGCTCAACGCTCACTCGGCGACCGCGTGCCCCGCGGCGATACGGGAGAATGAATGCAACCCGATCTCATCGCGGGTCATGCCTGGGACGCCGTGCCGAAGCTTCCACGCTGGGTACCGCCGAGCGGTCAATTCCGGGACGAAGGCAACATCGTCATACTCAGCTAGGAGGTCGAGGGTCGGTTGTCGCAACTCATTTGCCCGGGAACGCGTTGCAAGAAATCCTGATACCAAGCAACTGTTCGACTAAGCCCTTGATCGAGCGTGAATAGCGGGGCCCATGCAAGCATCTTTCGCGCACGCTCGGCGCTGAGATATTGATGCCGGATTTCATTGCTTGCTTCGTTGCGAATCTCCGGGTGGAGAGAGGAATTCATCAGCGCTAGAATCCGATTCACCAAGTCGAGTACTGTAATCTGAATTTCATTGGAGAAATTGAATCCCAATCGTCGCAGGTCGGGATTCGCAATAAGCTTTTCTGCCAACAGCATGTAGGCCGCTGCACCGTCGTCCACGTAGAAGTAATCGCGCACGAATTGTCCGTCCGAGCGGATGATGGGACGTTCGCCACGCAACACGGAGCGGATTGTGCCCGGCACAATGCGATTCCAGTTCAGATCGCCACCCCCATAGAAATTACCGCAACGAGTGATGGCGACAGGTAGCTCGTAAGTCACCCCGTATGCTTGCGCGATGAGGTCCGCGCAGGACTTGCTCACCTCATACGGATGCTGACCTTGCAGCGGGGTCGCCTCCGAGTAAGGAAGAACCTCCTGATCGCCATAGGCCTTATCCGATGAGGCTACTATAATCGATTTCACCTCAGGCGAGCGACGACAGGCTTCTAAGAGGTTCCAGGTCCCTTGGATGTTGGTCTCAAACGTTGAAATTGGGTTGCGGTTCGCGATGCCAACAATGGTCTGAGCAGCCAAATGAAAAACTATGCTAATCTCATACTCGCCGAGGGCCCGCTCCAGGCAGTCGCGATCCCGCACGTCGCCCCGGACCACCCTCACGCGCTCGATATCCCGCGAGCGGACCATCTCGGACTGCGGCACCCAGTCCCGCACCAGGCAGATGACATCAGCGCCCGCGGTCAGTAGGCGCTTGACGAGCCAGCTGCCGAGAAGCCCTGTGGCGCCTGTGACGAACACCGGCCGGTCTTGCCAAAAGCTCTCTGTCATCCCCACACCCGCCAAGGTGCTCGACCGGTTTCCCACAATTCTTCAAGCATAATTCTATCCCGCAAGGTGTCCATGGGTTGCCAAAATCCGTGGTGAAAATAGGCTTCGAATTGACCCTCTTGAGCGAGCCGTTCCATCGGTTCTTGCTCCCAAACAGTCGCGTCGCCTTCGATGTAGTCGATTACTCTCGGTGAGAGAACGAAGAACCCGCCGTTGATCCAACCGCCGTCACCTTGGGGTTTCTCACGGAAGCTGAGAATTCTTTCGCCAGCAAAGGTCAAGGCTCCGAATCGCCCAGGCGGTTGGGTCGCGGTCAAAGTCGCCAAACGCCCATGATTGAGATGAAACTTGATCAGGGCCGTGATGTTTATATCTCCCAATCCATCGCCATACGTAAAACAGAAGTCTTCATTGCCTAAATAAGGTTGGACTCGCTTCAGGCGACCGCCGGTCATCGTATTCTCACCCGTATCGACCAATGTCACCTGCCAAGGCTCAGCCAGACGTCGATGAACCTTCATTTCGTTACTTGCCATGTCAAACGTAACATCGGACGTGTGCATGAAATAATTGGCAAAGTACTCCTTAATCAAGTACCCCTTGTAGCCACAGCAAATAATAAACTCGTTCACGCCATGGGCGGAATACAGTTTCAGGATGTGCCAGAGGATTGGCCTTCCTCCGATCTCGATCATTGGTTTGGGCCTAAGGTGAGTCTCTTCCGAGATGCGAGTTCCGAGACCGCCCGCGAGGATGACTGCTTTCATTTCAGGATGACCGTTGCCTTTTCAAGGCGATTTTCTCGTTTGAAATCCGTTTCGGCCCGGTCCTTCAAAAACCTTGGAAGGGCCAGAATCTGGCTTACGCGGGAAGCGCCGCGAACGCCACCCGGGTTCATCACTCGGATTTCTGGTTGTACCCGTAGCGGTAATACCCGTAGTACGAATACCCATCCGCTGACGTATTTTGGCTCACTTGGTTCAAAACCACACCAACGATATTGGCGCGCACTCTATTAAGTACCGATATCACTTCCGCAACGGCCTTCCGCCTGGTTTCCCCGGCCTGGCTGATAATGAGCACTCCATCGGCCGCGGTGGCCATCTGAAGGCACTCTGCAAAGCCCAGGAGTGGTGGTGAATCCAGAATCGCTAGATCGTATTCCTTGGCGAACTCGTCCAGCAACGTAGCAAGTCGCGGGCCCATCAGGTCGGCTGCCCGGTGAGAGCCCGGTCCGGCGGGCAGGATCCTCAGGTTCGGTCTGCCCTCGACCGACACTATGACATCCTGCCAAGGCATTTCGCCGGTCAGTACGTTGGAGAGCCCCTCCCGCGGAGTCAGCCCGAATTTGGCGTGGATGCTGGGACGGCGCAGATCGCCGTCTATCAGGAGCGTCTTCTTGCCCCGGTCGGCATTGGCGATGGCTAAGTGAGCCGCGATCGTCGACTTGCCCTCGCCGGGCCCGGCGCTGGTGAGCATGATCGAGCGCAACCGCCCTTCGAAATCGGACAGCAGGATGGTATTTCGTATCGTCCGCACGGACTCTTCGAAATCGGACGTAGACCGGTAATACCCTTTTCGCTTGTCATTTCGTGCGGTTTGGGCCACGATGGCAGCAGCCGGGACGGCCACTGCACTTTTCGGGAGCTGAGCTGCATGGCGATCGATGGGCATCGTTCCAATGACATCTGTGCCGAGAAAGCGGCTGGCCTCCTTGGGATCGCGAAGCGTCGTATCGAGCGTGTCGTACAACAACGCGGCGGCAACGGCTAACAGGGTTGAAAAGAGGAAGGCAAGGATAAGATTGAGCTTTATATTGGGAAACACCGGGTGCAACGGTGGCCGCGCTAAATCGGCGATCCGAATGTTGTTGTTTTGAAAACCGGCATTGATGTCTGCCTCCCGGATCTTCCGGATCAGTTCGTCGTACAAGGTCTTGTCGTCATCTGCCTCGCGCTTCAACTGTTGATACTCAAACGAGCGGGAGTTGAGGCTATCCCAATCCGCCTTTGTCTCGGCCACGGCTTTCTGCAGCATCTGTTCGCGATTTAGCGCCTCCCGATACTCAACTCCAATCCTGTCGGCGATATTGCCGCGGGCGCTGTCGAACTCCTTCTGCACTTCCGCCAGTTCGTCGGCGGCCTTACGGTATTCCGGATGAGTGGAGCCGTAAGTCGACTTAACCAGCGCGAACCGTTGGCGCGCTTGGTTCAGGCTATCGCTCAGTTTTGCGAGGTCTTGGCCCTGTGAGGAAACTTGCGCCGCTTCCAGAGAGCCAGACTTCATGGCATTCCAGGCCGCCTCCTTGCTAACCCTATCTGCCTGGGCGGTCGTGTATTCCGTATTCAACTGCAGGAGTCGCGCCGAGAGGATGTTTGTCTTCTCCTCTGGGTTGATAACGTCCAGGTCCTTTTCAAACTGCGCAAGGTCCATGCCGGATTTTTCCATCTTCGCCTTCAACTCATCGATCTGTTTCTCCATAAAGGTCGATAAGCTGGCCGACGATCGAATACGGATTTCATACGAGTGAGTCAGGTAGGAGTTCGCGATCGCATTCGCTACGTTTGCGGCAAGGGCGGGATCTGGAGAGCGGTAGCTGATCAGCAACAGATATGTGTTCGGAGGACGCGTCACCTTCAGGCGGTTCAACGCCACCGGCGCTTGGGCTCTTTCCTGCGCTTCCTCGGGGCTCATCCCCTTCAACTGCTGCTCACTGTCCAACAGATGGAATTGCTCAGCCACAGGGCGCAACACTGCATCTGACTGAATCAGCCTGACTTGCGTTGCGAGAAACTGATCCGCGTCGGTGGGGGAATTGGTCCGTGTTGAGTCCTCCCCGACAACTTCCGAAGGAGCCTGCCGGTCGACATCTACCGTTGCCGTTGACTCATAAATGGGCTGGAGCCGCGCGGAGACGACCGCGGTTACCAAAACACACGTTGCAACAAAAGCAGCCATCTTCCAGCGATGCCGCCGCAGGATCCAAAGATAGTGCGACAGGGGAACCGAGGGAGTTTGCGGTTCGAATTCCTGCTGCAGCGGAATCGGCGGGTAGTAGGCTACAGCCGGTAGATTGTTGGATTGCCCAGGAGGAACTATCTCCGCTATTCGCAATTGTTCAGGCATGGGTCCTCTTCAGATAACCTAATGGTAAACATAGATCATGGAGGCACCAAGAGTAGCGCCTACACCAATGCTTGTTTCCAGAACCTTCAGACTTGCACGCGCGCCTGTCGCATTTGGGATGTAGAGTATGTCGTTTGCCAACAACGGCACGTCCGGCGATTTGCGATCCATGATCTTCTTCAATTCGATTGGAATTTCGTTTCTGCCGCTGCTGCCAGCTTCAAGACGGTAGATGTAGGCCTTGTGGGCGGAAAAAGTATCCAGACCTTCGGAAAGGGACAGGGCCTTCATGACGCTGCTTTCGGAACCATCCGTAATGTAAAAAGCTCCAGGCTTCTTGACATCGCCCAGGACAAAAACCCGGCCGGCTTCGGGAACGCGGACCTCTTCTCCGCCCTCCAATTGCAGGTTTAGCGATGGGTTATCCCCCCCCATAAGGTCGCGCACGGGTATGCGCTGGACCAAAGTAACCGACTTGTCGCTCATACCCGATGGCTGACGGCTCACCAGGATTTCCGCACCGGCATTCTCGGAGAGTCCCCCTGCACGTGAAACTGCGTCAAGCAGCGTCACCGAACCCGTGGCCTGAAACGTCAACGGGTTCTTTACTGCCCCGACAACGGTGATTGGCCGACTGCGGTACTCGACTACAGACACCGTCACGATGGGGTCTACCAGGACATTCTCGTTGGTTAGGGCCGTGGTAATGGCATTTTCAAGCTCGGACGGATACAGGCCGGCAGCTTGTATGTGTTTCTGCAGCATCGGCAGTCGAATGGCGCCGTCGGAGTCGACGCGGACGGTACGGGTCAATTCCGGTGAGTCGTACACTGTGATCCCGATCAGATCGTCCCTGCCAATCTTCTCCACGGGAAGGTTGGAGCCTTCGTTGAAAGAGAAAGAGGTTGCTCCAGGGCCCGCACGATCGGGCGTGCCCCGCTCTTGCGCCAAAACTGAGGTGCTGGCAACGGCAATTGCCAGAAGGGAAATGGCTAAGCATCTCATAAACAACTCCCAGATGCCGACTCGCGGCATCGTGCCTATCTCCATGTATCTAATTGATTGTGTCAGATGGAACCTCGGCGAGACTATTTTCAGTCCTTCGCGCTTTGTGCTTCAAACCGGTTTGCGATTTCTGCGGCAAGTTGCTCTATCTTTCGATCCAGGCTTCTCATTTGAGTGCGGAACTCGTTCACATGGATACCGAGTACATCCTCTCGGTTCGCACCATTGAGAAGCATGCGCATCGCGTCGCGGGTGAGGTCCGACACGCTACGCGCCCCTGCTACTAAACAGAGCCGTCTGAAGGCCGAGTATTCCTCTTCGGAGACTCGGACGCTAATCATTCGCGTGCGTGGTTTCAAGACTGTCATGTCGGATTCAGAAGCGCCGGGAGATCGAGGGCGTGTTATCCCTCTCAGAGCCTGGCGAATGACAATTCCAGGCGATGACGATGCCTCGATTAATTCTCAATAGATCGAGATCAGAAAAGGCATCATTGGGCAGGCTCCGCCCCGGCCGGTCCCAGGTTGTTGGCGGGACCTTAAGCAGACCAAGCACACTTACCAATCAAGCGTGAACGTGCTTCGTGTGGCGCCCTGATTGACTCGGGGTCGACAGTGGGGGTATTCGCATGAGGCGAACTGCAACAACCAAAATCTAGCACGGAAGTGTTAAGTGGCGCAAGAAAAATGTGCGACAAAAGTTTGACAGGGTCTTTTGGCTCCTCCGAAAGTGTATCATTTTAGGTCACTTCTCCCGGTAGATGCTCCGATTGAGGTCTGACGCATGACATACGATGTGATTTGCATTACATGCCACGCCAAGAGAAATCCGTTCTAGGCTATCGTATGGGAGCCAGGCCATGTGAGGCCAAGACAGATTCGCAGGTAGGAGAACCACATGAGCAGACCCAGCATTCAGCCGGACGGGAATCGGGACAGCATTCATCCGCGGCTAACGGCCGTAAAGCACGATGCCCCGGTTTAACCGGGGCATCGTGAGGAAATTATCTAAAGCTGAAATTGCGCAGCAATTCGGGAGCCTGGTCATCAGACCTGGGGTTATTTGCTTACAGGAGTTGAGGTTTGGTTCGCTTCGTAGACACCGAATGCGGTACCGACTCCGCCAGCGACAAGCACACCGGCTATGAGCCACTTGGTCCCCAGCGACGCCTCGCCGACACCGCCGCCCCCATTAAGCTCTACGTTTTTCACGCAAAGCGACGATGTGACGCCTCCCGTCGGCGCAGAAGAAGGCTGCAAAGTAGCAAAGACGAAAACTTTATCGCCTACAAATTTCTTCAAATCCCTGCAACCCAATACATACTTCTCATTTTCGGCAGTTTCCAGATAATACTGCCCGCCTTCGTAGCTAACGATGCCGACACCGGAGAAGGAAGTGGGATTTCCGCCACCCTGCATAGCAAACGAAAGAGTGCGGCCCGGGCGAACGTGCGCCAACAGGACACCATGATCGTTCGTGACTCCGAAACTGCCATTCAACGAGGCGACTTCCACAGTGTTTCCGGCCCTCAACGAAACAACGGCACGGGAATTTGGCTCGTTCGCGGTCACTCGCAGGCCATTCGCCTCGAGCTGAAAGGCACTACTAGAGGCCGTCAACTCGCTCTGTCCCTGTTGCAGCACAAGATGGTCGCTGTATATCGTGCCACGGGAGGCCGTAGCCATGGTAATCTCGGTCCCTTTGCCCAGGCGTAGATCTGCAGTGGCTTGGCCGGTTTCGACCACCGATCCATTAAAGAGCGTGGCATTGCCCTTGATCAAATTGCTGTCAACGTTCAGATCGCCACGTGCGCTGGCCGTGCCAATTGAAACCGTCCCGGCCGAGGCGTAGGACAACATGCACAATAGCATCACTGCAGCTTGCAGTTTCCGCAACATCGTTTGCCTCCGCAATTTGGGGATGCACAACACGCTCACACCATTTTCACATCTGCTTATATGATGCACAAAAGCAACGCTGCAGCTTGCAGTTTCCTCAAAATCGTTTGCCTTCGCAATTCGGGGTGCACAACACACTTACACGATTCCCACATTTGCTTATACTCCAGATTTACGCAGATTGCAAGTCGGTTAATCTTTAAAATCTATAAGTTAAGTATTACATGCGTCATACGGCCGGACTTTAGCGGCTCTTTTCTATTGTTTAACCTGGAGCTCCTGGTTCTTCCAGATGCTTGTTCCTCTCTGGACGGGCCGATCGCAAAGTTCCAAAATGGGATCAAATCGGAACCGCGGCGTTGCGCGCACCACTTGCTTTAACGGCTTTGCTTCTGATGCTATGCTTGCGGGATTGGTCATGATGCCCTTTTCCCTCCGCTCGGTTGGGTACGCACTGCGAATCATCATCGCGGGCGCGTGCTGCTTCGGAATCTGGTTCTCGTGGACGCTGGCACGGGCGGACTACCTTTTCCAGAAGGACACGGAGGAGTCGGTGCGCTCGGCGATTCATCTGGTGCCCGACGGTTGGGAGTACTACATGCGCCTCGCCCAATTCGATCGCGGGCATGCCCGTGAGCTGCTGGACACTGCGCTGCGCCTCAACCGCTACGATGCCCAAGCGGATATCGAGTTGGGTTTGCAATATGAGGCCGAGGAGGACTATGGCCGTGCCGAGAAGCAACTGCTCGAAGCCTATGAGGTGGACCACACCTACCTACCCCGCTGGAGCCTTGCCAACTACTATTTTCGCCGTGACAACATGCCGGCATTCTGGGAATGGGCCCGCAGCGCCGCCGAAATGCCGTCCGACGCCGTTGGGCCGCTCTTTGAGCTGTGCTGGCGGGTATCGCCCGATCCAGAGAAGATCAGCGCTGCAATTCTTAACGATAAGCCCGAACTGATCCGCCAATACATCAGCTTTCTGCTTGCGAAAGATCAGCCAGGCGCCGTCGCCAACATTGCTCCGCGCCTGGTCCGCTCGGGCGATCCGGAAACGGATAGCGCGCTGCTGTTCGCTGTCGTAAACCGGCTGGTTGCCGTGAACGACGCTGGTGCGGCTAATGCACTGTGGCACTTGTTGATCGAGCGGCACTGGGTCGTTGCCGATATCACTGTGCCCAACAACGCCAACTTCCTACGCGAACCGCTGCCCGTCAATTTCGATTGGTCCATTCCAGAGTATCCCGGCCTGCATTCCTGGCCGGGGTCTTCCGGCCTGGAAACGGAATTCACGGGAAGCGAACCGGAGGATTCGACCGTCGCCGAGCAGGCTGTGACGTTGACGCCCGGCAACTACACAATGGCATACGCCTACCGCACCTCCGACATTCCCCCGGACACGGGAATCCGTTGGCAGATTCTCGATGCAAAGTCGAACACCGTCCTCGCAGAATCTCCCGACCTCTCCAGCGACACAGTGCTGCATTTGGCGCTGGCGTTCTCCATTCCACCGGACGTTTCCCTCATCCGCTTGCGTCTTGCGTATCGGCGTGCCCTCGGGACGCCCCGCATCACGGGTACGCTCGTAGTACTATCAACTCAAATCGAAGCCCTTCCGAAATCATGATCTGTCCAGGATGCGGTAGTTCCGAAATTCGTTCCTCTCGCAGCAACCGCTGGAAGGATATCTTCCAGCGCGTTCGCGGGCGGGAGGCGCTCCGTTGCCGCGATTGCAGGCTTCGGTTTTTTGCATCGGAATCCTCTGTATCGGCCCCGAAGCAGGCAGTTGAATCAAGTCGTACGCGCCGCTTGACACCGCTCCTGAGTCCTCGAGCCAGAAAGCGCCTGGCCCGCCGGTTGATTGTGCTTGCGATCTTTGCCGTGGCGCTCCTCATCTTCTTGTTCTTCCTGCGCTATCTCACGACGGAGCGAAGCCCTTCGGAAGATTCACGCGCGGTGAGTTCTCACCTCACCTGTTCACCTTCGTAGTCTGCACGATTTCTGGAAGCCAACCCGTCTGAACGGGGCGGCAGGATTGCTGTTGACCCCTCAGGCGGCTCCTTGGCTGGATGCCTCATCTGAGATAACCGGCTTGGCTTTCCGTTGGCTTGTCTCCTCCGACATTCGCGTCATATAGAGGAGTGCAAGCATCAAAAGCATCCAGCCCGAGACCGCGGGGCGCGGAAAAGGGTAATCCACGCACGCGTGCAGCATGACCGCGATCAACCCCAGCCCCCAGGGATTCCGAACCGCTGCGGGAATGCAAGCGGCAAAAGGAATCAGCACCAGCAGCAAAAAAGGAACTCCACCGTCGGCGGCGAACTCCGCCCAGTCGTTGTGGGTATGGTTGGCGTAAAACGGAAAATCCTTGATTGCATATCGCTGGTAGACCTCGGGGAACGTCCCCAGACCGTAGCCAGTCAACGGCCGCCGTCTGGCCATATCCGCAGCAGCCACAATGAACTCGCGGCGCACCAGATACGGGTCATTCTGTTGAAAGCGCAGCCAAACGCGCTCCCATCCCACAGCAAGAGTGAATGCCGCTGCCAGAACCGGAACCATCACGAGTATCGCAGTAGTAGAGCGCGTGGGCAGGCCCGTCTCCGGATCCCGCAACCTCACCAACCCTATCGCCAGCATAGTCAGCAGTTCCGCCGTGCAGAGCACCGAGCCGGCACGCGATGCCGAGCCAATCACAGACGCATAGAGAAGACCGCCGGCAAGCGCATACCACCAGGACCGCCAGCCCTCGCGCAGCGCCCGCCAGAGGGCGATCGGCAAGGCCAGCTCCACGAATTGAGCGTAGTTGTTGTAGTAGGGAAACGTTGCATAGACGTCCGGATAGCCGGTCGGAAATATCCAGAGGACATGGCCCTCGGAAGTGAAAAGCTGCGTGAGGCAGAGCACCGCCATCGCTGTCGCGAAGATTAGAAATGCGCTCAGGATGTCGCGCCGGGCTGTCCGGGTTCGGGCCACTGTCTGGGTGAGAAAGAATACCCCGGCCAAGGCGCCCCAGCGCAACACGGCTTCGCGGGTCTCGACGCTGGAAGTGGTCGTGTGCGCGAGGATCTGGATCAGGCCCCAGAGGGGAATCATGTACACGAGCCACGGTGCCAGACCGCCGGCTATATGTTCCTTCCCCCGGCGAATGCCGACAATGAGGTACGCGGCAAGAAGGGCAAAGACGCCGATCTGGAAAGACTGAAGCGCCCAGGCATCGCGCACAAAGACGGTTGTGGTGGAAAAGACCAACAGCAGAAACAGGCACACGGCGACAACAGTCGGCGCAGGCCGATGTGCTGTGACTGCCGGCTTATCCAACCCGGAATTTGCGTTTATCGGTACGACGCGCAATGCGACCATTGTATGCCACATTGTTGTTCTGACTGCAAGCCGGGTTTGCAGATCTTCGTGGCCGATCATTCCGTTCGCATATCTAAACGCAACAGCAAAATGCTCTCGACAGCGCATGTGAGCCCGTCCGCTCGTCATAAATCCTGAGCGCTCTCGGAATCGATCCCTCTTTTCGGCGGCCACTGAAACGAAACGCCGCCCCCTGGACTGAAGCGAATTGTTGGTTTCAATGTTGGCAGGTTGCGCTCCCTTGAACTCAGGAGCAGAACTCAGGAACACTTCGCGCGGGATACGTCAGCAAATTGGCGACTGCTAATGTTTTGGCCTCAAGAATAGCCTTATCCCGCGCTGTGTTCAGTCGATAAATCTTCCAGGCGCAAACGCAAGGCGGCTGGAGGGAAGCATGAACGCAGTAAACGGTAGCATGTTGTTTCTGGCGGTAGCTATGGGAGCTTTGGCGTGTTCCGCGCAGGACGCCACGATTCCGATCAGGCAGATAGAACGGGATGCGCAATTGTCTGCGAAACTGGCGACGCCGGGCGACGAGGCGGCAGTCAGCCACTCCAATGGAGTTCCTTCTGAGTCGTCGTCCGCGGCAGGCTTTGTGTTCGCGCCTCCCGCGTACAAGGCTCCTCGAATCCTGAGCCGTGGATTCTTCCTGATGAATGGGCTGCACCTGGGCATGGCCGCCTTCGACGTGGGGATGACACAGCGCTGCATCGCGAATCACCACTGCAGGGAGGGAAATCCTCTGATGCCTTCGTCGCTTGCGGGACAGTTAAGCATAGACTTCGGATACGTTGGATGGGGGACACTCGCCAGTTATAAGCTCAAGAGGCACGGAAACAAGTTATGGTGGCTCTCGCCGGCCGTCGGAATTGCATCTCACGCCGTGGGTGTCGGAACCGGGTTCGCGCACTGAGAGCCGTTCTCGTCGATGACCATCGCTGAACCTGAGAAGCCTGCCCACGGGCGGTACAATCTTGGAGAATCGGTGCCAAAAAACCAGATTCCAACTAGAATTCTGGCTGAGCTATGGAGCGCAATATTGGCGGGATGTGAGCTCATGCTTTGGCATTGAACACGTTGGCGGGGCACATTGATCGACATTCACCACCACCTGATTTACGGAGTGGACGACGGGTCTCCCGAGTTGGACACCTCGCTGGCGATGGCTCAGGAGGCCGCCGGAGAGGGAGTGACGCGCATTGTCTGCACCCCGCACGCCAGCGACGAATACCCTTATCGGGCCGAGCTGATTGAAGCCCGGCTGGCCGAGTTGCGCGAGCGGCTGCGTGGCGTCATCGAACTGATCCTGGGTTGCGACTTCCGCCTGACCGCGGACAATATCGCCGAAGCCTCCGCCAAGCCGCTGTGCTACTCGATCGACGGCAAGGGATATCTGCTGATTGAATTCCCGAACATGTTCATTCATACGCTGTTCGACAACGCCATGGACCGGCTGCGTTCGGCGGGTTACACCTTGGTCGTCACCCATCCGGAGCGCAACCTGGTGATACAGCAGAAGCCAGAATTATTAGCGGAATGGATGCGCGCCGGATGTCTGGTGCAGGTTACGTCGAGCGCCCTCTATGGGCGGTTTGGCAAGGCGGCCGAGGCCTTCTCAAACGAGCTGCTGGAACGGAACTGGATCCACTTCCTGGCCACGGATGCGCATCATCCGGTCTGGCGGCCGCCGCATCTGAAGAAAGGCTACGAGTACGTGGTCAATAAGGCCGGCGAAGAGACGGCGCGCCGCTTGTGTGTCACTAATCCCCAGGCTGCGATCGCGGGCACGCAGTTGCCGCCGCAGCCCGATCCGCTGGGTCTTTGGGAGCACAAGCCGCTGAAGTTCGACTCCAGGCATTACGCGTCCGCACCCAAGTCCGCGCCCAGCAAGGCCGACACAGAGAAGTCAGGTCAAGCAGCATCCGGCGCCGGAGCCAAGAGGTTCTGGGAACGGCTGTTTACGCGGTAAACTTCAAGTGAACTCGAGAAAGGGCTCGGCCAACCATCGCCAGCCAGAATCTGGCTGGCGCCTCGCCACCATGGCGAAGATCGTCCCCCTGGCCCTCAAGGCGGCCACCCTCCCTGAAGTGGACCAGGATTTCGGAAGTTTCCTTCCGTTCAAGGTGTACCGGGCGCAGGCCAGCTTGCTTAGTGCCTTGTCAAAACAGGTCCAAGCTGACACACCATGCCGAAAGCTTCATTCGTCATTCCATCCGTGTCAAGGCACGACTCTCCATCAGTGGGCGGCGGGTGCGCCCGATCCGGCATTGGCGAGAGCTACTGGGTCGCTGGGATCTCCGGTTTCTCCAGAGGCCGAGACGTAGGCGATACGGTAGCGCACCTGCGAATTGCCGGCCGGTGGGTAATCGCTTGCCGTCGTTCCGTCGATCGGGCCAGCGACGCGAAGCCAACCTTTGGCGGGCGCATCCTGGCGCTCGACAACTACGCTGAGGCCAGCCGGCGCCTTATCAAATTGGAGCGTAACGCCAGGCGATGGCTGGCTCACCGCTTTGAGCACTGGCGGTGCGGGCTTGGGTATCGTGGCCGATCCGACTCGAACGATCACGGGATCCGTGACATCGCTGCGGTTGCCTGCGGCGTCGACGGCAACCAGGCGATAGAAGTAGGTTTCGCCGGGACTGACGTAGAGGTCCTGATAGTCGCGTGCGCTGCCAGGCAAGGGATCGCCGAGCACAACGCCCTGGTCGGCGGCGTTGCCTGAGCGCAGGACGAGAAACTGCGCCGTGCGCTCCTCGGGCATGGCCGGCGCAAACGTCAACACCACCTTGCCGCCCGCGCCGGATGCGCTTGTGATCGTGGGCTGGCCAGGCAATGAACGATCCGCCAGAGTCACTTCGACCGCTTTGCTTGGCGGACCTTCGGCATTGTCGAGCGCAACGGCGAGAACGCGGTACTCGAGCGTATCTCCCGATGCCGTGCCGATATAGTCGTCGTACAAAGGCTCGGGAACAGCGGACGAGTTCAGGCGAACCCAATTTGTGGACCCGGCCGAGCCTTGCCCTGAAGGCGCCGCGGCACCGCGCTCCACAAAATAACCTGCCACAGGAAAGCTGACGGGCGTCCAGGTAAGCCGTACGCGGGTCTGGCCCGCGTCGGCGGTAAGACCGGCGACGGCAGGCGGCGCGCCGGGATTCGTCGGGATGGCGCAGGCGGCGAATGACGGCGGCCCGAGATCGCCGCGTGGGCCGACAGCGCGCACGCGGTAGTAGTAGGATGTCCCGCCGCGCAGGTTATCGTCCTCGTACTGGCCCGTACCGGGCGGCAGCGCTTGCGTCATCAGCGTCTCCCAAGGGCCGTTCGCCATGAACGATCGCTCGACCACATAGCCGGCGAGATTGGGCTTCTCCCCAGCAGTCCAGGTCACCAAAATTTTGCCCGGCGATCCCGCCGCCTGCACCACAGCCGGTGGCGCGAGCGCGCGAAAGTCCGGGAAGAAGATGCGAATCGAGGAAGGCTGGCTTCGGCGGCCGAAGGCGTCCACGGTGTAGATTTTGTAGGCCACGGCTGTGTTCGGTGGCGCGCTGCGGTCCACCACCAACGAGAGTTTCGGATTCCATTGCGTGCCGACCACAAACGGCTTCACACTGATGGAGCTTCCATTCCGCTCAACCACGCACGAAATAGCGGGCAGCGCACGATTCTCCGCTGGTGGATTCCAGGAAAGTGAGACACCGGACTCATCCACCATGGCCTGGACTCCATCGGGCGAAGGAGGCAGCGCCGTGGCCTGCGATGCATCGACCGGCTGCGAGACGAGCTTGAGGCCCGTGGGGTTGCCTTGGGCGCCAAGGCCCTGGATGGTGTAGGCGCGCGCACCGGGCGACACGTTGGCGAGGGTCGCGTAGAGGCCTAGAGCGCGAGCGAAATTTAGATCGCTGAAAGCGCGCAGCCCGAGCAAGTTGATGAAGTTCTGCTGCTGTTTCTCGTTGGCCTGCGGCTTGCCGAGCACATCGGGCAACCGCTTGATGGTGTCGGCGTCTTCAATCGGCAAGGCGGCCACCGCCGATGCATCGCCCATTGATACGTGCGGAATCAGCACGTTTCCAGAAGAATCGGAGACGCTCCAGCCCCCCGCCGGCCATTGCTGCGCTGGAGGAAACCACAACAACTGAATGTTCCCGTGGCCATCCGAGACGGCAAAGGCAGCGCCGCCGTTTTCTTGCGCCGGGCAGATCAACGGCGCGATGAGCAGCAGAGTGCCGATGGCAGCGAGTTTGCCGAAAACTCTCTTCATAGATGCGCCGAGAACGAAACGCTGCTCAAAGGCCATGGCAGGCCGACGGAAGCGCTCGCGTTAATATCGAGCGGCAGGGCCTCAGCGTGAATTTGCGCGCTGACCCAATCGGAAACACAAACACCTGACACGCAAACACCTGCGCTCGCGTTTGCCGAAAAATCGCCGGAGATGTGCGGCTGCGGCGTGATCGACAGACCGGCATCGATGTCGCCTTTCACATACGCCGATGCTACCGAGCCGTCGCCGACTTCGAGATCGATGCCTTCCCCGCCTCCCATGACGAGTCCCTGGTCCGAGAGCATGAAGTACATGTTGGCGTCGGAGACGAGGAAGTGACCTTGAATCCGTGGGCCTTCTTTCTTGCCCGCATCGATGTGCCATGGTCCGTTGCCAAAGTGCATATCGACGGCGGCGTTGTTGGCGCTATCGCCAAGACTAAGCGACGCCAATCCGTCCATGAAGTTGAGCTGTCCCCACAATCGCCCATCGAAATTTCCGCCTGCGTATTGGAAGTATCCCTGGAAATCCCCATTGCCGTTGTCGGCCAGCTTGAGCAGCCATGCGTGAAAGTCCATGCGCGCGCCCGCATCCTGGCCGCTGGCCTTGATGGTGAGATCGCCGTCGAGCGTGTAGGTGAAATGATCGGGCATGCCCACTCGCATGCCTGCGTAAAAGAGGAACGAGTTGTCATAGACGGGGCTGGCTGCATTCAGGTCGCCCGTGTCGGTGAATGCATTGATGGGGAAGTTATGGCCCATGCCGCCGGAGATCGAATAGAGATTCATGATCGGGGGCACGGGAACGAGCGGAACACCCGTATCGCCAAGGCCGATGATGGCGCGCGTCAGCCAGTAGTCGTGCCCATTGCCGTACCCCAGCCGGAACTGCGCGGTCACGGGCGGCCCGCCTAGCTCGCTCAAATCCACTGTGCCGGAGTACTCGGTAGTGCCGCCACCGTTGCCGCCACCGTTGTATACGGGGTGCACTTTGGCGTCGGAACTCGGCTGCCCCGAGGGATACGGGACGTCGACCGTGAATGGGGAATTTGTCGGGCCTTGCTGGGTGATTTGGGTGCCCGACTCGTCGAGCTCGTAGTTCACCTGCATTGGCGCGGCCGCCATCACTTCCGATAAGTGAACGTGGGTGCTGAACAGTGCGGTGAAGATCTGGCTGCCGCTGGTGGGCACGGTGATGTGCGCGGAGACAAGATCCACAGGCGTGTGGCCGAGCACGGAGCTGCCGCCGAGCGGAACATCGACCGAACCGGCTTCATTGGTGAGGTAGGCGTGGCCATTCATGCCAAAGTAGAACGGCGTGATCGGAATGGTCGCGAAGGTCTTGCCTTCAGCGTTGAAGGTATACGTCGTGGAGGTCTGCACCGCCCAGCTCAGGCCCTGCACCTGGGTGAATTGCAGGTTCTTCGCGGTAAATGAAATGTTCCCGTACGTCTTGGTGACCGACGGCGCGCCCGAAGGGAATGTGATGGTGGCCTGCTTACCCCCACCCGATTGCAGATGGCCATCGCCGGTGATGTGCGTATCGAGCCAGGGGACGTAGATGTCCATGCCGTGATACGTGGCGCTGAAGTCGCCCTGGCCGGGCGCAGCCGTAGCTTCAAGGGAAGCGAAGGTCACGGTGCCGTCTTCGAGCGGCGCAGTAAAGGGCTGCTTCGTGAGAAGGTGTCCGCAGAGGTTGTGGCCGACGATTCCCCAGTCGTTGACATTGAACTGAAACGAGGAAGACTGGACCAGCCCCATGGTGTAAGGGATGAGCGTGAGCGACGGAAAGCGCACGCCGACCCAGTCGCCACCGCTAAGCCCGCCGCAAAGCGGGCCGCCTGCGTCACCGCTCGAGTGGCTCAGGTCAATGCGCACATCGTTCGACTGCATCTGAAAGCCGCTCCAGCCGATGAGCGTCGCCGGCATGGAAAGGCCATCCTTGATCCAGTCGCCGTTGGCGTGGAGCTCAGAAGTCACTCCGTTCCACGAAACTGGCACTTCACCCGGCTCGCGCAGCGTATCGTCGGCGAGGGACAGGCTCATGGTTGCGTCCACTTCTCCCTGCGCCGCGCCTCCCTGGGACGAGGTGTGGCCCTGAATGCGGTCGATTGTCCCCTTGACTCCTGGCGCACTGGCGAGCAGCGTAATGCCGGGCGAAACATCGATGGTTCCCGACGCGACGGTCAGGCCGTTGGGAACATTCCAGTTGGTGAAGCTGATGGGAATGGGAGGATAGGCGTCGTACCCTTCGCCCGACGCAGCGCTCGTCTGGTTGGCAAGATGAATCACCAGATTGCCGGAGCCCGAGTATTGCGTGCCCTGCTGCGTGATGTGGCCTTGAATGTCCGCAATCTCGAAGGCGCCCCCGCTGGTGACGGGAAAGAGGAACTTACACGGCTTCGACGGATCGGATTGAACTACTTCGTAGTGGCGGACATTCGATGTCACATACGAATCGGCCGCAAGTTTGATTTTGGAGAGCTTGACTAGATTCTCGAGTGGCCCATTGACATACTGCACGGCTCCCAGCCCGCCGACACTCTCGTTTGAGCTGGAAAGGATGCCTACCTTGAGCGGAGGCAGATGGCTGCCCGCGGGCGGCGACAGCGTGTTCAGCAGCGATTGCGCCTGCGACACGGCTTCCGGATCGATGCTCGTGCCGCTGCTCGCCGTGACTTTACTTAGCGTCTCGCGCACACTGATCGACAGATTAGGCAGCGTGGGCTCGGGCGCGATTGCAGCCTCCACGCTCACGGTGTGCATACCCAACGTCTTGGTAAGGAGCGGGGAGGGTGTGTCAAAGTTTGGACTGTAGGGCGGGCTGTCCGACACGATAATGGGCGGCTCGGCTTGCCCCGGCTGCGGATGGGCGATCATCTTGCGCTGCTGCGAGGGACCCAGCGCAAACGTCTGCTGCATGGTGTCGCCGTCCACATGCCAGGTGACCTGCACCTCGCCTTGGCCATAGTACCCAATCACTGACTGCGCCACGGCGGCATCGTCGCAGGTACTGCATGTGGCGTCGGCGGTCACATTGCCACCGCCCGGACGCGGGGACTCGATGGCGGCCTTCGGTTTGCCCGAGGAAGGCGCTTGCGATGGCCTGGGCGCCTCAACATGCACTGGCGCGGGCGCGCTTTGATGACTCGAATTGCCGAGCGCGGCGGGCTGCAGATGGATGGCTATTTTGTCCGGTTTATTGTCGTGGCCGGGGAAGTCCGGGTCGGCAATGGTTTTCAGGTGCAGCGGCCCATCCGCAGCCTGGTCTTCCGGCACGGTAAGAGTTCTGTTGGCGCAGAAGATCATGTAGGCGCGCGAAGTAATTGCCGAAAGATCGGGACCCGGCGGAAGGCTCGAACCTGAGCTTGAAGACGCGTTGCCGTTCTTCGAGAGGACAGGCGTCGATGCGTCCGCCAGGACGCTTTGAAATGCATTGCCGACGGAGCCCTGGGAAGCGGCGCCGCTGCCGTTATTGAGTGAAACGAGCTTGCGCACTGTCGCCGCCTGCAGAAAAGGCGATCCTCCCGGGCCATCGACGCTGGCCCCGAGCAGCGACGCATTCACGTGCTGCGCATCTGCCTCGGAGAGCTGGAAAACGCGGATGATGTAACTCGTAGGGTTGTTGTAGGCATGAACATAGATGCCTTCGGATAGCAATTTCTGGGTCGACTGGGAGTTCGGAGCCGGCAGGTTCATGGTCTCACCCCGGTTCCAATTGGTCATGCTCGAGTCATTGGGGACCGCCGCAATCTTCTGCACGGTTCCGTCACCCCAGTCGATGAATAGATTGTCGAATGCCAGTTGCCCGACTTGCCCGACGACCTGACCGGATTTCTTGGAACCCGGCACGTAGATCAAATTGGGATTGGTTGCGTAGGGCGAGTTGGTGAGATCGAAGTTGCCGGTCACCACGAAACGATCACCGGCGTAGAAGTTGGGATCGCCGCCGCTCAAATCGATGTCCAGCGCCTGCAGCCCATTGCCAAAACCGCTTGCCGGACAGGACATTCCCGTGGGAGCGGCGGGCCGGTCGAGCGGCCAGCGATCCGAAACTTCAACTTCGATATCGGTCGTCTGCGGCTGGGTCGGCGTTTGGTTCGATTGCAAGCCAGCCGCATGCTGCGCGTTGGCCGCGTAGCTCGGCACGATCGATTGCGTGCTGCCTGATTTTGCCGGCGGATTGGCCGCCTGCGGTGCTACGCCGCTGGTGTTGTAGGTGTGATACCCAACCACCTCCCATTGCAGATCGCCCTCGGCCAGTTGCGGGCTGGAGCTTGATGGCGCAGGGGGTCGATACATCATGACGCCATTGATGACCGTGGAAGTTGGGGCACTGTGCGACGAATAATGGAAGCCAACAGGGGCCATCTTGAACTTCGACGGCTCCAGCGCCGAAGCAAGAAACGCCGCGTCGGGAACGAAATAGTTCGGAACCTTCATCATCGTGGTCTGATTGCCGCCCATAGCCAGAATCGAGATGCCATTGATGCGCTCTGAAGCGAGCAGCGTGACGCCGTCCTTTTCGTAAATGTTGAGCACGTAGTAGTCGGCGATGCCGGGGTTCTGCTCGTGCCATGAGAACTGAACGCTGTCATCGAGCACCGGTATACCGTAGTGCTGCTCGATCTCTCCCTCGTATTGATCGCCCCATTTGGGCGTGTCGAGGACAATCTTGCCCATCGTAAGCTTCTGCAACGTGATGGGCGTGATCTTGAGCGACGGCGGCGGGCCCTGGGTGACGGTCGGCGTAAGCACGTCGAGCATGCGCGGAGCGGTCGCTTTCTGCTGCTCGGGCGTTTGCAATGTGATGTCTCTTCCGCCGGGCAGCGCCGTTGCCAGCGCGCTCACTGTCAAGTGAATCTCGGTGCTGTTTACGTAGCGTGCCGGCCCCGCGGCGAAGACCGCTGCTGGAATTCCCGCACCCACGCTGAAGGCCGCTTGAATGCCGGGCACGAAGCCCGTCCCTTCAATAGCGATGTCCACGTTCTGCGCGCCTGCGGTGATCTGGCTCGGAACCAGCCGAAGAATCTGCATGGGAGCGGCAACCGGACTCGGGTTAGCCGGAGTCACTGTAAATGTATTCGGCGCCGGCGTGCGGTAGTTGCCGGCCAGCAGTGTCACCGAGCGCGGGCCCAGCGGCGCATTCGCTGCGATCGTGATTTGCGTCTGCACCTGGTTCGCATTCAGCAGGTTGCTGTGCCCAATCGTCAGGCCTGTCGAGGGGATAAGCAGCAGGCTCTCATTCGCAACGAAGTTGGTGCCGGAGAGCGTAAGCACAACCGTCGTTCCCTGCTTTCCAGAAAGCGGCGACATTTCTTTGATCGTGGGCGCCGGCGCTCCGCAGGTCGCCGCAAAAGCGCCGTTAGGGCAAGCCGGCGGTTGCTTCACCGCCGCGACCACATTGAATGGAGTCCCCGCGACTAGATCGTGATCCGCGTCCTCGATGTCGACTCGATAGCTGCCAATAGCGGCGGTTGAGGCGATCTGCACCTGGGCGACAATCTGCATCGGCGATACCGCCGAAATGCTGCTCACGGTCAGGCCCTGCGATGGCGTGAAGAGCAGCTTGAGCAGCCGGGGAGTGAAATTCGTTCCCGTAAACGTGAGCGTGACTGTCGTTCCCTGCGTTCCTTGCGTCGGGCTATACGACATAAGTGAAGGATTGCCATGTGGGGCGGCTTGTCCCCCCGCGCGACTTGCCAGCGCGATCGCAAAGGCAGCAAGCAGCACGCGAGCCATCGGCGTGGAGCGCCGCCCCACGCTTGGCTCACGTCCCAGACTCGAGTTAGTTTGCGCCGCTCGCATTTATTTCTCTCAGAAAGTCTTCTTGTGGCCCCACGCGAAGGTCCAGATTGCCACAAGCTGCGTTGTGGCCGTGTCGATGTGGTTAACGTTGTCGTGATTCTGGTTGTAACTGCCCTGCGCTGAGAGCGTGCTTGTCTTCAGCCAGCCGGGGAGCGTCCATGCCAGCCGCCCACCGTACTGGCCGCTGAGCGTGTCGCTGGTAAATGTGCCGCTCGCCAGCTGCGACTGGGCCTGCACCAGGCTCACAAGCGGAGAAATCTGCAGTCCCGGCCTCTTCCAGGCAAGTGCGGGCTGCACGTACACGCTGATGTTGCGCGTATCGCCAATCGCTACGGGATCTGCAGCAACCCAACTGACGTTGACTTGCGTGTTGCACTGGAAAAAGCCCTTCGTAACGAGATTCACGCCGGCGAAAATCGACGAAGTGATGGCCCCGGCGCTGGGCTGAATATTGTTTCTGAGCCAGTCGCGCGTGCCTCCCACATTGAGCGAGACCATGCCCACCTGGCGGCTCACCGTGATGTCGCCGGAAACGTCGCGTTGGTCGGCGCTTCCGTTTTGCGACGGCGGCTGACCCTGTAACGCCGGCGGAACATTACCCGTCTTGGTGATCGATTGATTCGAGCTCACGCTCAAATTGGTCGTCGCGCCGAGCGGCTTTGACCAGGATTCAGTCGCTGTGTTCAGGTCGAGCTCGACAGCCGTCGCCGACTGAACGTTGTTCTGCAAAAAGCTATAGGTGACCGCAAATGTCCCGGCCTTTGTGGGCGCGCTGGCCGAGGCATCCACGCCGCGCAGATCGGGATTGCTCGACTGCGTAAGGCTGGGATTCGCGGGACTGCCGAAGTTCGGGCTCAAATCGCGGAAATCCACGCTGAGCGCCGCCTTACCCGCTTGCCCGGAGAGACCTGTCCGCCACGCGCGGCCGAATAGCGTCTTCACTGTGGGATCGGAGAGATTCGCATCATCGTAGCTCCACGCGTATTCCGATTGCCACTGCCAGCTCTTGGGGAGATGCAATGTGAGTAGGCCGCCGTAGACGTCCCCGCGCGAAGCCTGCGCAACCGGGTTGGGAACGACAATCGGATTGCCCTCCGAGTCATACTCAACGATGGTTGGCGCGCCGATGTCGCGCGCGCTGAGCCACATCAGACGGAACTCCGCCCACTTCGGGAACGGCGCCTGCCAGCTCGCGCCCATCAGTCGCTGATGGAACGTGATACCCGCACCGCCGCCCAGGGCCTCGTCGTTGGTATTGGTATAGAAGCCAAGCTTGCCGCCGGGCGTGGTGAGCGTGGCTTCCACTCCCTGGCGCGGCGTTGCCGCAGTCACGAATTGCGCGTCGGTGTATAGAACTGGCGAAACAATGCCGAAGCGCACGCCCACGCCCCAGTGTTCACCCTTGCGCTCGAACTGTGCGACGTAATCATTCACGCGCCCCACGCTGGAACGCAGTGCCGCAGGGTTCAGCACCGAATCGAGCAAGCCGCTTCCGTTCACCGCCGGCTGCCACGGATTGCCTTGGAAGATCATGCGATTCGCAATCGTGAGGTCGTTCGAGTCTGGCGGATTGGAGCCCGAAGCCCATTGCGTTGTGGAGCCGACTTGCACGTCGATTTCGCCGCCGAATTTCTGCTTTGGCGGTGCGGGCTTCGCCGATGCGGGCACGCGCGTAAAAGAAGCTCCGAGCGCGGAAGAAGGGCTCGGCGCGGGCTCCGCTTCGGCATCGGTGCCCGGCTGGAAAGGCGTTGAGCTGGGCGTTGCCGGCGCCGCCGTCGGCCCAGATACGGTGAACTTCCATCCCGACGCCTCATTCCCCACCGTCAGACTTACGTCGTGCTCTCCATTCGCAAGCGGGAGTTGCGGCGTATATGCCACCTGCGTCTGGGTCACTTGCGCCAGGGGCGTAATGTCGATGTCGTCCATCGCCAAGCTCACGTCCGCGGGATTCACCGGCGCCTGGAATTGAACACTGATCGCGGGCTCGGTCTGGCTCACGCTGCTGTTCGGCGCCGGCGCTTCTTTGGTGATCTGCGAGGCGAGATCGAAGTATCCGTGCCTGCGCAGCGTGGTCAGCGAGACGAATTCGACGTTTAGGCTTCTTGTTGGTTGCCTCATCCGCGCCGATGGAGGGCCCGGAACGCGCGGCACGACAAATCGCTGTTCCGGTCCCGAAAACAGAAAATCGCCCCAATGCGAATACACATCCACACGCCAAAAGTACGTTTGACCCGGAACCAGGAGGCTTTCCACCGAATGCAGATCGAGCGTTCCCTTGTCTGTCAGATATCGCCGCAGAACCCTATCGCTCTCAGCGTCGTTGCTCAAGGTGACCAGATAGAATGCGCCAGGGTTCGCCGGGTTCCAATCAAGCAACATGTGTCCGGCGGCGGATTGTGTGGGAACAGCACTCGCCGGGGCCAGGGCTCCTTGCGCCAGGTGCGCGATTGGCCGCATCGGCAGCGGTTTGCGCGTTGCTCCGGCGCTGTCTACGGCTCGGACGGTCCAGTAAAGATTGCCGGCTGGCTGCCGACTCCAAACGTCCGCGGGAACCTGCCAGTGATTGTCGTCTGCGTTGTACCAGTTCGCAATGGAGGAGAAATATGGCTGCGTGGAGAATCCAACCTGGTAGCGAACCGCCCCCGGAACCGGCGCCCACAAGAAGGCAGGAGGCTCTGAATCGGTGTACGCTGACCCATATACCGGCGCGAGGAGCTCTTCAAGTTGCCAGCCAGCAGGATTGACGACGACCGTTACTGGCCGCGACGCAATCTGGCTCGGTTGCTCCATGCGCAACTGCACAGTATGCCCGCCCAGGAACCATGTGGGCAATGGCTGCTGCGTCCTTACAGTGACACTCTGCCCGGCGACGAGGTTCACGGCAAACTGCTCGACAACCCGGTTATCCCAGAGCCATTGGCCGATGATCGTGCCCGTCCCCGCGCCCGACATCACCGCCTCCGCATATAGCTCACCGCCAAGAGAAACCACCGTCCCATCGCGCGGATGAAGCAATGCGAGATTGAGCACCGACACCGGCGCGCCGATGGATGTGGATGAGCTGATCTCGAATGGCTGCGTCGTACCGCTGCCCGCCGCGGCAGGACCAATCGGCGTTGCCGTGGAAGTTCCGTCGGTGTTCAGCACGTCGATCGCTCGCAGGCCCACACTTGCGCCGGGGCTCAGGCTCACGGTCGCGGTCATCAGCGTCGTCGAGATCCGATTCACGATCAACACCGCAATGTCCGCCGCTTGCGTGTTGCCGTTGGAGTTGGCCAGGCTCGCGAGCTTCGGCGAGATGACCACCTTGGCGCCGGGCCTGAAGTTCGCTCCCTGCAACGTAAGCTGCATCCGGCCTGCTCCCTGCACCGCGAGGCCGGGAGCCGCGCTGGTCAGTACTGGAGGGGGCCCTGCCGCCGGGTTCACAATCAGCGGAAATGGCGCCGATGTTCCTCCGGGCACAGTCAACGAAGGATTGAAGACGGTGATTTCATCGGTGCCCTGCGCCGCAATGTCCGTGGCCAGAATCGCCGCGGTAATTTGCGTCGCGCTCACCAATGCAGTGGTCCGGCCCGCTCCATTCACCTGCACCACTGACCCGGCGAAGAATCCCGTGCCGTTTACGGTGAGCGTGAATCCCGGACCGCCAGCCGTCACGCTCGGTGGGGCAATGGACGTAATCGTGGGGACGCCCTGACCACGCGCCGCCACGCCAGCAGCAACCGACAGCAGCACGGCTCCCAGCATCCAACCATGCCGGGCGACGCGGACGCACTTCTGCTTTCGCTGCAAGTCGGGAGCCAGGAGGGTACGCACGCATCTTCCTTTCATGAAGCCGGCGAGCCTTACCAGAGGGGAAGCTCTGCACTTACCTGCGGTGGCAGGCAGGATAACTTGGGCAATTGATAGAAATCAAGTTAAAAATGGCATTGCTTATTTCGATTCTCGGTACTTCCGGTCAAAGCGTCTGCCCACGATTGCACTCGCGAAGGCTTAGAATTCCATCCGGACACTTCACTTGCTACGAAAAGCGGACATTCTCACTTGCTAACGACATTTCCGAGTAGGCGACAACACGACCACAACAGAGCGTCCACAATCAACTGGCGTCTGGGCGGGACATTACCCCATGCTGGAAATGTCCGCCTGGGATCGATACGATAGTTTGGTTCAACTTTTGGATATTCGATGACCACGAGCAGGTTGATTGGTTCCAGAATCCGTGATTCGCCGCGGTCTTTAAGTGTGCTGCATTTGCGACTTGCCCGATGGTAAAGAACTTGTCGATATCGCGCCGTAATATGCTCGTGGTGCTGCACCCGGTATTTGCTTTGACGGCAGTTGCCGACGTGATTACCGGTCCGATGCTGCCTTCCCTGGCCCGATCGTTTCATCTTTCTGACAGCGAATCCGGCCTTCTGTTTTTCTGCATTTTTTCAGGGATGGCCGCGGGAGCATTGCTCTGCCGCGGGAATTACGCACATGTTCTGATGAGCGGCCTGTTCGCGTTAACGGTGACCTGTTTCTGTTTTCCCTGGATTCCGCGTCCGGTTCTCTACCCATTCGCGTTTTTCTTCGGTGTCAGTGTCGGCGCGCCCATGACAGCAGTGAGCCTCTTCGCGGGGCGCAATTATCCGATCCGCCGCGCATCTGTTCTCACCTTGCTCAATTTTTCCTGGAGCGCCGGCGCGATGCTGGCTCCGCTGATTACTGCGCGTTTAATCGCAGTTTCCTCTTGGCGAATGGCATTCATCGTGTTAGGCTGTGCGGCCGGACTGGCGACCATTGCCGTAAGCCTTACGATTCGAGATACAAACGAGACTGCGCGCGAAACGCCAGAGACGAAGGGCCTGCACAATCTGCACTTGCTTGTCGTTTTCGCGCTCTTCTTTCTCCTTGAGGTCGGTATGGAAACGATGTTCGGCGCATGGATATCCACCTATGTACTACGCGTGACTGGCACCAGCTTCGCTCTGGCGGCCGCAGCGACCGCCATTTATTGGACAGGGTTTCTGGTTTCGCGCGGATTGTCATCCCTGCTCTTGATACATGTGAGCCCCGGCCGTCTTTTGTGGCTCTCGGCGCCGGTAGCGTTGGGAGCATCGGTGCTTCTCATCGAGTCGCACTCTCCGAGGTCTCTGACGTTGGCCATCCTGCTGCTTGGAATCGCGCTGGCGCCGATTTTCCCGGTGGGGCTGGCAGCGTTCTTTGACCGCGCCCGTCATAGCTCAGACACGCGGTTCGTTCTCGCCTTAAGCGGCATTGGAGCATCCTTCTTTCCATGGTTGGTTGGATGGGTATCCTTCGGCGCTGCAAGCCTTCGCTCCGGGTTGGTGGTCGGCCCAGTGACGCTTCTGGTAATGATCACACTGCTGCCCTTCACCGCTGGTCGTAAGGCACCGCCGGCCGCAGTCAATGATTCTCCCGGCGCCAATCAAAGCAAGGTGTAATTAGATTCCGACGACGATCTCCGAGCCGCCATGCCGAGTCGATGCGACGCCCTGGGGGCAGCGACATTCAGGAATCTCAACGTGCCGCTCGAACTCTGGTTTGCCTTAAACAGCGGCGGCGGTCGTTGCATGCGGGGCGTGCGCCGGGGCTTGAGCGGTTGACTTCCGCACTACGAGATTGGGATAAACCGTGATTGCGGCGGGGTGAGGGTGTGAAGTCTCGTCGCGAATCAGCCCAAGCAACGTGGCCGCGGCTGTCTGGCCCATGTTGCGCAAGGGCTGACGAACAGTGGTGAGAGGAGGATTGTAGGTGGAGGCAGCCAGCACATCGTCGAAACCAACGACCGAAATGTCTTTGGGAACGCTCAGGCCAGCCTCGCGCAGCGCCAGAATTGCTCCCATCGCGGTGACATCGTTGAAAGCCAGGAGGGCGGTGAAGGGCTGATTGGTCTGGAGCAGCTGCCGGGTCACTTCCATTCCCGGCCCCGGTCCAGGATCCATGCCCTGGAGCTGCGCTACCAGTTGCGGATGGATAGCGATTTCCAATGCCTTCGCGGTTTCCACAATAGCGCGCCATCGCCGGTTGGTATCGGAGCTGAATGCCTGCCCTTTGATAAACGCGATGCGATGATGCCCGAGGGTCTTGAGATGTGAAAGAGCCAGGTGTGCAGCCTGGTCGTGGTCGAGTTCAATATTGACCATCCCCTCGCGGTGCCGATGACCTGAAACCGAGACAACGGGCACCGGCAATTCGTCTTCAATGGCGGTATCAACCGCGATGATGCCTTCAACGGCGCGGGCCAGCATCATGCGCGGATAACCCTTCAACAGATCGGGCCGGTGCCTGTGGCTGACGACAAAGTAGAAGTAGCCGTCCTTCAGTAATTCGTCTTCTATGCCGCTGAGCACGGCGGTTGAATAGCCCTCGCTAATCTCCGGAACAATCACGCCGACGGTATAACTCCGCTTTTGGCGCAGACTGCGGGCCACCGTGTTCGCCGAATAGCCGTGCACATCGGCCCCATGCAGCACGCGCTTTTGCGTCTCGCGCGCGATACGAAATTTGTCCCCTTCACCGTTGATGACCCGGGAGACGGTGGACTGGGAGAGCTTGAGAATTGCCGAAAGCTCTTTGAGGCTCGTTGATTTAAGCAGTCGTCTGCCCATAGCGGCTTTATTTTTGGAGCGACCAATGTCAAGACGCACATTCTTCGACCCGGCATCTCCTCGATTTCTTCAAATTCAGGATGGTTGCGCTGCCAGTTTCAGGCGTTGAATCCCGCCAGTTGCATGGCTCTCGCACACTCGGCGTTTCTCATGAATGTACTCCACACAAGCCCTGTGCGCAGGTTCTCCGCCATTAAGACCGAAATGCCCTGATCGATTCCTACGACATCCGGGTCGTACCAATCTGCCGCCGGGTGAAAAGCATCAGTGAAGCCGTAACGGCCCCAGGCCCGGTGACCCCAAGTCGATCGCATGGCACGCAAGACCTTGAGGCAATCGGCTGGCAGGAACGGCAGCGAGCCGCCGGCGGCGCAAGGCACCGCCGTTCCGTCAAGGGCGCCGATCGCAGGGGGTGCTCCCCACCCGACGTACCCGGCCGCTGAATCAGATGCCGAAACGCCCCAGTAATCTTCGCTGAACCATTCCGGGTGGGAAAGGCAAAATGCTTTGTGCGCGCGAGTGGCGGTCTCGGAGTTCTCAAAATAGTCGGCATACGCATCATGACGGCCTCGGAAGTCGAACCACGCATGGGAAAACTGATGTGTGAAGAGGGGATCCTGGCCGCTGATGTACCTGTACCCGCCGAATTGAACAACCGGGCGCGAGAAGTTATTCCATAAATCAGGTGAAACGGGATGCGTGGGAGACCCGATGGCCAGCAGATAGATCATCATCAACTCGCAGTAGCGCGTCCATCGCGATTGCAGAAACCCGGTTTCAGGATGCCAGCCCATGGAGAAAGCCCTGCCCTGGTTTAACATCCAGGGCCAGTCCACACGTTCATAGATTTGCCCGGCGAGCGATTGGATCCTCGCGTCGCTAAAATACGCACGCGCGGTAAGGACGCCACAGAGAAGCAGTGACGTGTCGATCGATGAGAGTTCGCATTTTCCTATCCGCTCACCTGTCTCAATGTCGTTGAAGTGGTAAAAAAATCCGTGCACCTCGGGCAGCGAATTCAGATGCCAATCGAGCGTGGTGAGGACGCGCTCGACAATTTGCTGGTGGGGCAAGTAACCGCGCTGGTCGGCTATGCACAAGGCTGTCAGGCCGAAGCCAGTGGCAGCGATGCTGCTCATTCTTCGCGGGTCGAGTTCTCCGCCAAGATCGTTTTGTGCGCGATCCAAGACCTGGCCGGTTTTCTCGCTGCCTTGCTCCCAGAAAAAGAGGCAACCCTGGCGCTCGAGGTCGTCCAAGAATGCTTCATCGTCCCCGCCCAACCTCCAGGGCGCATCTGCAAGAACAGCACGGGGAGAAAGGAGTGTGGATCCAGCCAGCAGCGCGATGGCGCGCATCGCGTCGCGGCGGCTAAGCACTCCGCGCCTTTCCTGGCTTGCTACCAAGGCATTCAAGTCTTCCATAGCTTTCAACTGCCGATCTGGTCGAGGTTCTTGCCGTATCTAGCCTCGACAAAATTGATCGGCTGGTTTCTTACGATCGATCACGCTATTTGATCATCGACGTTCTATTCCGCGCAATGGCACGGTCGTATCATGCTTTCGACCGGAGCAGAGGGCTGCGAAAAGGCGCCCCCAAAAACATCCGGCGATTCTTCTCTCGGCGAGGAACTCCTTCCCCGCGAGCGATTTGCCTCGCGTTCCGGCGCCTCTCAGCGAATTTCCACGACTGCCAGACCCATGGGAGGCAGAGTCAGCTCGAGCCGGCCACCGTGCAGAGATTTGACTTCAGGCGGACCCAATTCGGCGGCCTTGCGCAGTGCCACGGTTTGGGCTTGGGTGGGGTATTTCGGGCTCCCCATCGCCTTCCACGCATCGAGAGTGTCGCCATGCGAATCATCCACGCGCCGGATGGTTGCCCGCGCGTTGGAGGCAACCCCCCGCAAATCGAGCGAAACAGACTTTGCTGCGCCATCCGCGCCGGGTTCCACCAGGTTCCACGCCGCGATCACCAGGGTTCCGTCCTTGCGGCGCGTAACCAATACGTCATCGGCAGCAGCCGGCAAGCGTTCTGTGCCCAACATGTGAAGCAGCTCGAAATCGTCGAATGCCGGTTTCGGGATTTCGTTCTCTGCCATCAGGCCATAGCCACCATAGAAGGGCGTTTTGATGACTCCCTGCTCCTCGAAGACATCGGAAAAGGTCCAATACGACATCATGTTCACCATGCCGTCGCATTGGCTGATGGTCTGCGCCATCCACGGCCCCATATAAATGGAATCGGTTATCGGCTGCTCATTCATATAGGAAGCGTTGAACTCGCTCCAAATGAGCGGCAGCTCTGGCCGCGCAGAGTTCTCAATCTCTTTGTGGACCTTTTTCACTGCCAAGCAGACCATTTGGTGCGGAGCAATCGGCCGGTCGTCGTGAAAAACATCTTTCGCGCTGTCGTTGCCGTAGACATGCGTCGAGACGAAGTCCAGCGGCACGTTGTCTTGGACGGCGTGAGCGATCATGTCGCCCACCCATGCCGCTTGTGCGGTAGCCGGCCCGCCCACGCGTATCCGCGGGCTAGCCGCCTTCAGGGCGCGGGCAGTGTGATCGTAGAGCTCGAAATAAGTCGATTGCTTTGGCGCGCCCATCCAGAAATCCAGATTGGGTTCGTTCCATACTTCGAAGTACCAGTTGGCAACTTCGTCGATCCCGTAACGCTCGATCAAGTGATGGGCGAAAGCAGTAATCAATGCATCCCACTTTACATAGTCTCCGGGCGGAGAAACCACGGGCTTATACCAGAACGGGTGATAGTCCAAATGCGCAGCCAGCGCCTTGGGCATGAAGCCGATCTCGACATAAGGGCGCACCCCCTCCGCAAGCAGTCCATCGTAAATCTGATCGACGTAAGACCAGTTGTAGATCGGGTTGCCCTGCGCATCCTCGCTGTAAACTCCGTTCTCGTCGTGGAAGATGGCGTGGAATCGGACGTAGCGCAGGTCGGTAATCCTCTTTACCTCGTGAAGGTCGGCGCGGTAGTTTCCACGCAGGGCGAGATTGGCGCGGCCGGAGCCGAACATCTGTTCCCAGAAATGCGGAAAGGGCGTGGCCGCGGCGTGGGCGTCAACCGTGATTCGTTGCGCAGGGACAGCATCGCCGGACATTGCCGCCTGCTGGGCGCAGAGTGGCAGGCCGGCGGCCAGCAGAACAATCCCCGATGTCATAAAAGAGCGGATGGGTATCATGACCGATCTCCAAAAAATAAGGAACAAAGCGTCCTCCCCGGTGCACGGAAATCTACTTGGGCGTTCTTCGACTGCACCCTATGGCTTTCGCACAGAAGGCAAGAATGAGGGGCGCACCGCACCCCTCATTAGACAATTCTGTGCAAACCAAAGCTAGAAGCTGAAGCGCGCCTGGAAATCGACGACGCGCGCTCCCAACGCACCGGTCGCCTGGCCAAGGCTCCCCGAGCCGATGTTGGTGTTGATCGTGCTGGGGTTAATGTTCAACAGGTTAAAGACATTGAGCATATTGGCCTTGATTTCAAGGTTCGCGCCCTCGCCCAGGACGCGCATCTTGGGCAAGCCGAATGCCTTGCCGATGGTCAGGTCCACGTCTCTGTAGCCGGGGCCAGGGAACGTGTTGCGATCGATGCCCGGCGCAGGTATGAAGGTGGTTGAGGACGTTGCCGGGAACGGCGCCGCGCCATCGGTGATGGCCGCGGAGAAGTTGGGAACGCTGAAGAGGGGATTGGAGAACATGTCGTTGTCCGTCCCTGTGTTTGCTCCGGTAACGTCGGGAGGATTCGTTCCCTGGTAGCCAGGGAAGTTGCTTCCGGTCTGGAAGGCCTTGTTGCTGGTGCTGCTGCCTCCGCCACCAAGATAGTTGGGACGCAGTTGCAGGTACCCATAGTTGCAGGTGCTGCAGTAGAACTGGTGTGGGGCCTGGTAGTACGGGGTCCATCCAAAGCCCGAGTGGAACGTTGCAATGCCGCTCAGTGACCATCCACCTACAACTTTTTCTGCCCAATTAAGGTTGCCGTGAAAGATGACCGGCTGCCAGGTGCCGAATACTTTGAAGGAGTGGTTGACGTCAAATGCGGAACGTCCGTAGGAGTAGCCAGGGTTGTAGAGATAGGGATCGCGCGAGTATGGGCCGGAATTGGTGTCCATGCTGTGCGCCCAGGTGAACTGAGCCTCCGCGGAGAAGGTGTGCGAGAACTGGTGCTTGAGCCCCGCAAGCATCATGTTGTTGCTCGACCAGCCATTGCTGCCGAAGGTGTTCACGCTGTTGACCAGGTGAGTCTGCGGAGCGCCCATGATCTCTCCGAGCGCGGTGGCGTCGTAGTTGTACAACTCGTGACGGCCCAGGCCGCCTTCGTAGCCGAGATTGGCAACCAACTGGTGGCCAAGGTCGTATTCCACATTCAATGAGAAGTGCTCCATGTATTGGGTGGGCATGTGCCCGGGCAAGCCGCCAAGGTTCGCGCCGCCCCCCGTGGGCAGGCCTGCGTTAGCAGAGCCGGCGGGGAAAAACGCGGTGATCGCGCTCTTGTTCGCCGGGTAACCGAAGATATTGGTGGGGCTGCTCGAAACCGCGTAGAGGATGTTGGGGTTAATGTTCGTGGGACTCGTGCTGGACCCCGGAACAGAGCTCGTGCCCGGAGGGTTGCCGTCGTAGTTGTTGGCGTTGGCAATCTGCTCGCCGTTAAAGTTCAAGCCGAAACCGCCGCGCACCACGAACTTGTTTTTGAGAACGTCGGGGGCCCAGTTAAAGCCGACCTCCGGGCCGAAGTTCAACTTTTGCGCGACCCAGGCGTCGATGCCCGTGCGAAGGGTAATCCCTGTCAAGAGGGTGGAGCCGCTGCCAAAGGTGAGCACACCCATGTTGTTGTCTTTGTCGTCCATCGGCCCGAAGTAGGAGTAGCGCAGGCCGGCTGTGATCGTGAAGCTGGGGCGAACCTTCCAGGAATCCTGGTAGAAAATGCCCAGCACGTCTTCGCGGTTGTCATTGCGGTAGCCGCCGGGTATGCCGGTGGTGGCCTGGAAAGGACCGCCTTCAGCTTCCGGAGCATCGTTTACAAAGTCCCAGAGGTTGTAGAAGGTATAATTCGGCTTGCCGATCGGATCGTTCAGATAATAGAGGCGCGTCAACTCGAAGCCGAATTTCATGGTGTGCGTGTGCAGCACCTTGGTGGCAACGTCCTTGTAGCTGTACGTCCATTGGTTGTAGACGCCCGGGGAATTCACGCTAATGTTGCCAATGGTCTGATTCCCGATTTTGGTGACCAAATCCAAGGGCAGGCCAAAGGGCGCCTGTGGGTTGGATGTCAATTCGTTGTATCGCCACCCGGCTGCGTTCGCGCGCGCTTCGTTCAAAAAAGTCGGCGAGAACGTATGGTTCCAGATAAGCGAGAAGGCGTCGTTCACCTGCGAGTGGTGGAAGAGGTCGTAGCCGTATCCACCGTTATAGTTGGTTCGCGTGTCCGGAACCCAGTAAATCGCGAAGCTGAGGTGATCGCTCTTGGTGGCGTCTGCATCCAGGCGTCCGTTGAACTGCTTGAAATCCGCGCTTTCGGGACTGCTGAGACTATATTCGGCAATATCCGGCGTAGTCGATAAACCGCTTCCAACGCCGGGGGCAGCGGCGTTCACATAGCCGAGGTCCTGCTTGCCCACGCCGCTGGTCAGCGGTGAACCGATATTCACGCCTCCCGAAACATTCGCGCAATAGGCTGAAGACAGCCCGAGAGTGGTGCAGTTCGCCGAGGCGATCACCGTTCCCAGGACGTTGCCGCCTTTGAAGTTCAAAATCGTAGAGGCGATGCTGCCCGACGGGGCCACCGACGCCAGCGCCGAGGTCGTATACCATCCGGTGCTCGTCGCAGATTCGTTGTCGTTCTGCCTCTCGTAATTGAAAAAGGCAAAGATCTTGTTTTTCCAGATAGGTCCGCCAACGCTGCCGCCGAACTGGTTGTAATCGTCCGTATCCCTCAGCAGACCGCGTGCACTCGGAGTACCCGGCGCTACCGATTGCGGCCCGTTCCAACGCTGGTACGCATTCAATCCCGGCCGGTTGATCTCAGCAAACAGGCTGCCGTGAATGTCATTGCTGCCACTCTTCGACGTGATCTTGACCATCGCGCCGTCGAAGCGGCCGTCCTCAGCGTCATAGTCGTCGGTCACGATCTGGATGTTGCCGATCGAATCCTCGCTGGGAGTGATAACCGTCGATCCACCCCAGACTGCGCTCACAGTACTGATACCGTCGACGTTGTAACCATTATTCTCAAACTGGTTGCCGTTAGTGTTGGCCGACGGACCATTTTCCGTGGCGAAAATACTGCTGGTATTGCCTAAATTGCCGCCGCCGCCCGATGAAGCTCCGCTCTGCGTTCCTGGAGCCTGGTATCCGTTGCCGCTGCCCTGGCGCGATCCGTCGGCTATCGTCCCTGGCGCCAGCTGAATCAGGCTGGTCGCGTCACGCTCGAAGACGGGCATATGCTGGATTTCGTTTTCGGTGACGGTCGCTCCGTTGTTCGCCGTTTCCGTATCCAGAGCCGAGACCGTGGAGGCGTCGACCGTGACTGTCTCCGAGGAGCCACCAAGGTCCATTTGGATGTCCACCGAATTCGGCTGTTCAGGAATCAACTGCAAGTGGTCAAGCACCTTCTTTTTGAATCCGTCTCTCTCAACCGTAAGTGTGAATTGGTCTGCAGGAAGAGCGTCGAAATTGTAGACACCGGTCGCGTCGCTTTTGTGAATCACCGTCTCGTTGGTGGCCAGATCGACGAGTGTAAGGGTCGCACCCGGGATGACGGCGCTTTGTGGATCGGTGACGGTACCCTGGATTGACGTCCGGAACTGCGAATGGGCCGGAACCGTGACGAGAAGAAGTAAGAATGCCAAAGGCCAGAAGGCCTTCAGCGCAATAAGGGATGGGCTCCACATCCGAGTGCATCTCGGATTTCGATTCGAACCAAGATTCTGCATAAAGACCTCCTGAAACCGCACATTGTGATCGTTGGGGGGTGAAGGCCCGCTATTGAGCGACTGGGGATGAAGGCCCGCTATCGAGCGACCCTTCCGGGGATGAACACGCTCAATCGATTGTGCAACCACGTACGAGTACCACCGCAAAGAAAACACTGTCAAGAGGAATCTTTTGTACTTTGCGTCGGCCTTTTCTCCCGCGGTCCCGGAGTTGATCTGTGAGACGGGCAACTCAATTGCCTTACGGACGTCGGCCTCTTTTGGATATTTCGCGCCGTCGAAGGTAAGAGTACGCTGGTAGCGCTTCCCTTCCACCCATTCAGAGAAGCGAACCCCCCATGCAAAGCCCTCACCCTCCGAACTTTCTTGATGCTACCCTGTTGATACTGTGATCTTTTCGCCCTCACTTGCGCTACCTCATGGGATCAATTGGGCTATCGACCTGACGTCCATTTAAGTTGCTGTGAGGTACTGTGAAGGAGGGAAACTCGACATTGCTGTAAACGACTCATTCTAAAAGTGGCCCCGTAGCTCAGGTGGATAGAGCAGCAGTTTCCTAAACTGTAGGTCGCCTGTTCGAATCAGGCCGGGGTCACCACATCTAACCACAGCTCGATTCAACCCGCCTCATCCTTTCCTTCGCCGCTCGATTTTCCACTTTGACTTCCCGCGGCGTTCCCGCTATAAAAGTCGATGTCATGGAAGTCGTTTCCATGACATCGTTGCTGCCGCCCGCGCTGCAGCGCAACTCATCATCGCGATCGCCAGGATGTTCGGGAAGGCGGTGAAACTCCGCCACTGCCCCGCAACTGTGAGCGCACCTGTTTTCCCTGCCGTCGTATAAAGAGGCGCAGGATTCGAACAGGATTTCAGCCCGCGTGTTTCGCTTTGAGCGGAACCCGCATCAAGCCACTGGAGTCGAATCGAATCGGTTCGGCATTGGGAAGGCGGCTGAAACGAGCGCAAGTCAGGAGACCGGTCCTCGGCGCACCCAACCGCTTTCACGTTCCGAGGGGAACGAAGGAGCTCTCATGCCGATTTCCAATCTTCTGCGCTCAACATCCCACTGCGCCTCGTCTCGGGCCTGCCGCATTCTGCCTCGCGCGTTTGCCGCCGGATGCCTCGCGCTCTGCACTGCACTGTGTTCCGCTGCTTCCATCCGCGGCCTCGTAACGGATGCCGCTGGCGCCAAAGTTACCGGCGCCGCAGTCTCGCTCGTGGCGAATGGCCATGTCGTCGGCTCCGCGGTATCCACCGCCGATGGCAGCTTCCAGATTTTCACTGGTACTTCCGGCAGATTCTTTCTCATCGTCTCTGCTAAATCTTTCCGGCAGCTGCAAACGCCCGACTTTTACGCCGGCCAATTTGATTCCGTCGAGCGCAACATCGTGCTTGAGCCGGCCTGGGTGCGCGAGTCGATCGTCGTCACGGCTACCGGCACGCCCACTCCGCAGCCGCAAACCAGCGCCGCCACCACCGTGATTGGTCCGCTCGACCTCGTTCTCCGCGATGACTTCACGAGCGAACTTCGCCTCATGCCCGGCGCCTCGGCCGTACAGTCCGGCCAAAGCGGCGCGGCAACTTCGCTCTTCGTCCGCGGCGGCGACTCCGACGACAACAAAATGCTTCTCGACGGCGTCGATATCGGCGACCTGGGCAATCAGTTTAATTTCGGAACACTCTCCACCACGGCCATTGAGAGCGCTGAAATCTATCGCGGTCCTGACGCGAGCCTCTATGGTGCGGGGGCAGATTCAAGTGTCGTCAACTTCACCACGCCTCACGGCACCACCAGCTTCCCTTCCCTGCTCTTTCAAGGCAGCGCCGGCAACCTTTTCACTTCGCGCGAAGAACTCCAGGTAGCGGGATCTCGCAAGAAGCTCGACTATCTTGGCGCGTTCAGTTGGCTGCAGACCGCCAACAATTTGCCCAATGACGAATTCCACGTAGCCACATCGGCGGCTAACCTCGGCTGGGCTCTCAACGGCACAACGCAACTTCGCGCCACTCTTCACTACGGTGTCGATGCTACTGGCGTGCCGAACGCATGGGACTTTTATCACATCGCTGATGACGCCACGGAAAAGGATCAGGACATTTTCCTCAGCGCCTCCGTCGATAACCAGACCACTGCAAGCCTGCACAGCGTGGTTCGCTATGGCCTCACACGCAAGCGCGAGCAGGATTCCCGCTGGACCACACCGGGAATCTTCCAGTCATACAACAATTACTGCTTCGGACCTGCGTATCTCGGCAGCATTGTCACCATCACCGGCGCGAATGGCTACTCTGCCACCGGCCAGGCAGTCCTCGATTGCTCAACATTTCGTGTCCAGTACGTCTCCAATCGCGATCAGGCGGGCTATCAGGGCGACATCACCATCACTCCGCACCTGGCCGGCCTTGCCGGCTTTCAGTATGAAGACGAGCGCGGCGCGGAACCCGGCAGCACTTACTACACGCCTGTCAAGCACATAAACTACTTCATCCCACTCGCGGTGCACGGCGATTTCAAAGATCGCTTCTTCTACACTCTGGGCGGCAGCATCGAGCACTACTCTTTGTTCGGACTTCAGACGTCGCCGCGCGCCGGCCTCAACTATTACGTCCTTCGTCCGCGCAGCGGCGCCTTTGCCGGCACGCGCGTTCTCTTCAACTTCGGCGAAGCGGTGCGCGAGCCCAAGCTCACCGATCAGGACGATTCGCTCTACAACTTCCTCGCGAACAACGGCGCTCAGTCCACCATTCAGGCGCTGCACATCAGTCCGATTGCCGCGCCCGCCATGCGCTCTTACGAGGGCGGCGTTGAGCAGTCCTTCCTCAGCCAGCACATCGTTTTCAAGACCAGTTACTTCCACAACGAATTCGGCAAGGAGATCGAGTACGTCGGTCTGGACCTGATCCCCGAACTCTTGCCCAATCTCACCCCAGCCCAGCAACAGACACTCGAACAAATCCTGCAGGCGAACTTCGCCTACGAGCTGACGATCAACTCCGAAGCTTTCCGCGCACAGGGAATCGAAACATCGGTCGAGTCTGGAATCGGTTCCAACCTGTTTCTCCGTGGCGGCTACACCTACCTCGATGCCGTGGTGCAGCGCTCGTTTACGAATGACGACGAGGCTTTGCTCGGCCCTATTCCCACGTGGCAGAACATTCCCAACGGCATTCAGATTGGCCCCTATGCTCCGCTCGAGGGCGCTCGTCCCTTCCGCCGCGCGCCCCATACCGGCTACTTCACAGCCACCTACGCCAACAAACGAATCACAGGAATTTTCTCCGCGGCCTTCGCCAGCCGCAGCGACGACTCCACCTACCTTGAAGGCGAAGACGCCTCCGGAATGAGCAGTCTCCTTCTGCCCAATCGCAATCTCGACTACGGCTACGCGAAACTCGATCTTGGCGGCAGCTATCAGTGGTTCAGCTGGATCGACGTCTTTGCACAAGCTGAGAATCTCACCGACACGCAGCACATCGCGCCCATCGGCTATCCCAGCCTGCCCTTCACGCTTCGCACAGGCTTGCGCATTCACTGGGGTCCGGGCAGCGGCCGCTAATTGAATTTTGCGACGGACGATGGGGATCTGGCTGCAAGCGCGTCGCTCGAAGGGTTTCAACCGACGACTTGTCCGGCGACAACCCGCGTGCGCCTGCTCCATCGCGCGTTTTGGCTACAAGATCGGGCGCAGGATCGCCTGTGAACCGGCCCCGTTTTCCACAAGTTGACCGCTAAACCTTTGATTTTCTCGAAGTGCGGGAGATTTTTCGAATTACCCCTTGGAAAAATGGCTGCCGTTGCCCTACAATAACGATTCCTTAGAGATTGCCGTACCCCGAAATGCTTCGCATTGAGGGAATCCTTCAGCCCGCGTTTTTTGGGGCGCAGCTGAAGTTCCAGATGTTCTCAGACACGTGTTGACTGCACCGCAAAGGCACAATCGCAATCAGTGAGAAGCCTCCTCATTGCAGCCGGCAAAGGTTGTTTTCGCTAGAAACATTAGTGTTGTGTTGCGGCATTTGAAGTTCATTTTCGTGAGGGTATAACAGCCGATTGTCACCGGCCAGCTTGGACCGCATCTCCCCCGTCCGATGGCCTTGTGCACTCGTGGACCGCTCGAGGCTCGAATCCCGGGTTGCATGCTCACGACGTTCCACTTCGCTTTTCATCGCAAGTTCATCGAAGATTTGTACGCTCAAGTATCGAAGACTTTTGAGCCGGCACGTGTCCCATGCCGGAGTCGGCATTGAGAGCTGAACGGAGCTTGTCGCAGGTTTTCACCGGGTTCTGCGCGTTGACCGAAACGCCAATTCGTGGCGCCGGCGACGACGCTATCGGTTCACGGAATAGGTTCAAACGCAAACGACTACTTTGGAGGGCAGTTATGACGTGCAATAGAATTCGCCTGGGTATTTCATGCCTGGCGCTTCTCATCCTCGCTGTGTGTTTCAGTTCCATGTCCTTGAACGCGCAGTCCACCACTCAGGGTTCGATCGCGGGTTCAGTACTAGATTCCTCCGAAGCCGTGATCCCCGGCGCTGCGATTCACATCCAGAATCTCGCCACCGGATTCGCTGTGGATGTCGTTGCGGACAGCAGCGGCTATTTCAAAGCGCCTCTGCTCGAGCCGGGAAAATACACCGTCGCGATCTCATCCCCGAACTTCGCCAAATATCGCGCTGACGACGTTATCGTGGTTGTCGGCCAAGTGACCACCCTCGAGCCCCGTCTCGCCGTCGCATCATCCAGCACGCAGGTCGTCGTTACAGAGCAGGCCCCGGTCATGAACCTGGAATCGCCCGATTTCAGCGATACCTTGGACCAGACGGCAATGCAAAATATCCCCATCAACAATCGCCGTTGGTCGTCCCTTGCCATGAGCACTCCCGGTGTCGTCTCTGACTCCAACGGATTCGGCCTTATCAGCATTCGCGGCGTCAGCCCGATCTTGAACAACGTCGAAATCGACGGCGCCGACGACAACCAGGCCTTCTTCGCTGAGGAGCGTGGGCGCACCCGCGAGGCCTATTCCACCTCGGGTAACGCGGTCCGCGAGTTCGCCGTCAACACCGGTGTCTACTCCGCTGAATACGGCCGCGCCGCCGGTGGCGTCATCACCTCCGTCACCAAGAGCGGCACGAATCAAATCCACGGGCAGGCCTACTTCTACGATCGTGAGAGCAATTGGAACGCTTACAACGACTATACGACGATTGCGAAGGTCATAAACGGCGTCAACACCCAAGTGCACATTAAGCCCGAGGACCTCCGAAAGATCTACGGCTTCACTGCCGGCGGAGCGCTCATCAAGGACAAGCTCTTCTGGATCGATACATACGACCAGCACACGCACGTATTCCCTGAAGTCGGCATTCCCTATAACCCAGCCAACTTCTACACGCTGCCTGTTGCCGCTGTTCCCTCGGGCGCCACTTGCTATCTAACTGGGTCATCCACGCCCCCCCCCCAGGCCTATCAAAACGGGTATATGGCCAGCGATACCACGGCCACCAAAACCGAAGACTCCGAAGCCTGCACGCTGGCTGCACGCCAGGGAATCACGTACGCGCAGGCTGCGGCGGACTGGGCTGCCCTTATCAACGGCGGCACCCTCCATAATGGTCAGACCGATCTGGGCCTCAACTCAGACCTTGGCCAAGTTGCGCGCTTCGGCTTCCAGGAAATCAATACCCCCAAACTCGACTGGCAAATCACACCCAAAGAGCACTGGAGCGTTCTTTATCACCGCCTGCGCTGGGATTCTCCCGGCGGTGTCCAGACCGCTGCCGCCGTGAACTACGCGCGCGATTCTGACGGTAACGACTTCGTCAAGCTCGACTACGGCCTCACCAAGCTCACAAGTCTCATCACGTCCAACATCAGCAATGAGCTCCTTTACCAGTACGGTCGCGAGCTCGATGACGAGGGGCAGCAGGCTCTTACGCCGTACACGCTTGCAGATGAAAACAACAAGAGCGGCAACATTCCTTATGTTCAGATCGGCGCTTCGTCTTCCGGTTGGGGATTCAACTCGGGATCGCCCTACTATTCCTACCGTGTCGCATATCCGCTCGAGAAGAAGTGGCAGATTGGCGATGTTCTTTACTGGAACAAGGGCAACCACAGCTTCAAGTTCGGCGTGGATATCGTTCACAACTACGACTTCCAGAACAACCTGTATGAGAGCAACGGCGATTACGTTTACCAATACATCGGACCGTATTTCAACGACCTGCTCAACTTCAAGAACGGTGTTACGGTCGGCACATCCACCAACGGCTGCGATGCAAACTACACCGAATACGCAGGTCAATACGGCTCAGGGAGCTCGGCCACCAATGCGGCGCCTGTGGTCGCAAAATATCCCTGCTATCAGGATTTTTACCAGGGCTTTGGAACTCCAAGCTTTGGCCTCAACACCCTGGACACAGGCGTATTCGCACAGGACAACTGGAAAATCTCGCCACGTTTGACTCTTGAACTCGGTCTCCGCTGGGACCACCAGAATCTTCCCTCGACGGTTTCAAGTTTCGATGCCGCAGCCGGCGTCTTTGCTCCGTACAACGGCATCACCAACAACCCAAAACAGTGGTCGAACTTCGGCCCGCGTGCCGGGTTCTCATATGACCTCTACGGCAATGGCCTCACTGTGGTGCGCGGCGGCTATGGCCTGTATTACGGCCGTATCCCCAACGGCGACATCTTTGAGATTCTCTTCAACACCGGCAGTCCGGCTGGGCAAACCGCACCAACCTTCTTTAATGCACCAACTTCCTCTGTTGCGGAGGGCCCGCAGTATCCAAACATCTTCGCGAGCGGCGCGAGTACCTCCAAGCCGAGCTCCTATTTCTTCTCTCCAACGCTAAAGCTGCCCGAAGTGCAGGAGTACGATCTCCAGGTTCAGCAGTCGCTTGGCAAAGATACCTACCTGTCCGTCAGCTATCTGGGTTCTTTGGGACGCGACTTGCCCAACTTCCTCAACGTCAACATCGTTCCCTGCTCGGCCTCGCCGACGGCTTGCGTTTCAAGAACTATTACGGTCTCTGACGCATCCGGAAAAGGCCCAATCCCTGCTGGCCCACTGACAATCAACAACATCTACACCAGCTACGGCAACACAGCCCTCCTCGGCCCCAATGCCACTAGCTTCACGTCCATCACTGAGATGGCCAGTAACATCAACTCGAACTACGGCGCTCTGGTTGGCGAGGTCGTCAACCACTCGCTCAAGAACATTCAGTTCGACGCCAATTACACTTGGTCTCATGCACTTGATTACGCGCAAAACGCGCTCACCCAGGGCACCACTGAGAACTGGTATGACCCGTACGGAAATTACCGGGCGAACTACGGCACATCCAATTACAACGTACCGAACCGGTTCGTTGCCTATGCCCTCTACAGCTTCCCCGGAGTCAGCGGCGCGAATCCGGTGAAGTGGGTTGTGAACGGATGGAGCCTCGACGATAGCTTCTCGATGCAGAATGGCTTGCCCTACACCAAAGGTTGGAGCGGCAAGCTGAGTGGTGCTTTGGGGAGCGACTTCAACGGTGCGGGTGGAACGACCATCATTCCGGGCTACATAGGCGTGAACACGGCCCGGTACCCGCGCCATATTGTCGACGACGCTCGCGTGCAGAAGCAGTTCAACTTCGAGCATTACATTCAGAATGTGCAGCTCATCCTGAATGTCTTTAACATCGCCAACCACCAGAACGTGACCGCTCTTGGAACTACAGCTTATACCCTGTCCGGCTCCACGCTGACATATCTCGGTCAGGGTTCGGCATCACCTTCCAACAACACGCTCGGAATTCCGACGAATTCCAACTCGAGCGGATTCTTGTTCACTCCCCGCTTGGTTGAAATCGCCGCTCGCATCAACTTCTGAGCCGGCGTAACTAGCACTTACGGCGCGGCGGCTTCGGCTGCCGCGCTTTTCTTTTGCCTCCAACCACTTCGCAATTCCAGATCAAGCGCACCTCCGGCTGTCACTAATCCGAAAGCATCGCTTTCATATCACGGAAATATGTTACTGTTCCACAAACATGAACGTTACCTTCGTTCATGTTTTGCAGTGTTTCTGTTGAAATCTCGCCCCTAATTCCGTTAGATTGAATCACTCCCTCTATCTTTTTTGGGAGTTCCGATGTTTTCGGATCTCCTGAGGTGTGGAAATGATCTGCCCCAAGTGCCAGTCTGCCGCCGTATCGGTCGTTCCGGCAGAAGTCCGGCTGTATCGCAACAGTCCGCGTACCCTGAGTCACCCCCCGATGACACCTTCGCCTGACATTCGGGTTTGCCTGGATTGTGGTTGGTCGGAGTTCGTGATTCCCCGCGCATGGCTTTCCGCTGGTTGGTTACGGTCATTGCGCCCGCAACCCGCAACAAGCGACGCAGGAATTGCAGCCGTCACCGCAACTGCCGCAGTGATGTAGTGCGGACAATTCGTTTGACCCGGCCCACGGTTGGGCCGCTTGGCGGCATTTCCACAAGTGCACGGCGCCATTCGTTCTTTTGCGCGAAAAAAGGCCCCCAGCTCACGCTGGAGGCCTTTCGCTTTTGTGCCGTCAGTTCGCCTTTGAATCAGTGACCAGATAAAGCCCTTGCCTGACGTGCCTTTTTCTGATCACTGACCACTGACAACTGGTTTTAGTACATTCCGTCCATGCCACCGCCGCCATGACCGGCCGGCGCCGCGCTCTTAGGCTCCGGCAGCTCAACCACCAGCGCTTCGGTGGTCAGCAACAGTGCCGCGATCGACGCCGCATTCTGCAGTGCCGTCCTCGTCACCTTCGTGGGATCGATGACGCCGGCCTTGACCAGGTCCTCGAACTTGCTGGTCAACGCGTTGTAGCCATAGTGAGGTTCCTTCGACTCCAGCACCTTGGCCACCACCACCGCGCCCTCTTCGCCGGCATTGGCGACGATCTGGCGCAGCGGCTCTTCGAGCGAACGAAGCACGATCTGGGCGCCGGTCTTCTCGTCGCCGGTGAGCGTGCCGATCAGTGTCTGGACCGCGGGTATGCAGCGCACCAGCGCTACGCCGCCGCCCGGGACGATTCCCTCTTCCACAGCAGCGCGCGTTGCGTGCAGCGCGTCCTCAACGCGAGCCTTCTTCTCCTTCAGTTCGGTCTCGGTGGCCGCGCCAACCTTGATGATGGCCACGCCGCCTACCAGTTTCGCCAACCGCTCCTGCAGCTTCTCCTTGTCGTAGTCGCTGGTGGTCTTGTCGATCTGGCCGCGAATCTCCTTCACGCGGCCTTCGATGTCGCTGGCCTTGCCTGCGCCGTCGACGATCGTGGTGTTGTCCTTGTCGATGGTGATGCGCTTCGCCTTGCCCAGGTCCTCGAGCTTCACGCCTTCCAGCTTGATGCCCAGGTCCTCGGTGATGGCCTTGCCGCCGGTCAGGACCGCGATGTCGCCCAGGATGGCCTTGCGCCGATCGCCAAATCCAGGAGCCTTCACCGCCGCCACGTTTAGCGTGCCGCGCAGCTTGTTCACCACCAGCGTTGCCAGTGCCTCGCCTTCAACGTCCTCGGCGATGATCAGCAGCGGCTTGCCGCCGCGCGCAACCTGCTCCAGAAGAGGCAGCAGATCCTTCATCGCGCTGATCTTCTTCTCATAGATCAGAACGTATGGATCTTCGAGAATCACTTCCAGCCGCTCCGCGTCGGTCACGAAGTACGGGCTCAGATAGCCGCGGTCGAACTGCATTCCGTCCACAGTCTCAAGACCGGTGTGCATGGTCTTCGACTCTTCGATGGTGATCACGCCATCCTTGCCCACAACCTTTACCGCTTCGGCAATAATCGCGCCGATCTCTTCGTCACCGTTGGCCGAGATCGAGCCCACCTGGGCTACCGATCCCTCGTTCACCGGCTTCGAAAGCTTGCTCAGTGCGCCATCCTGATTCCACTTGCCGTCCTTGTCGCGCGTCCCGTTGATCACGGTAACGGCCTTCTCGATGCCGCGTTTGAGCGCTGTCGGATTGGCGCCAGCAGCCACCGTCTTCACGCCTTCGCGGAAGATCGATTGCGCCAGCACCGTCGCTGTCGTCGTGCCGTCGCCGGCCACGTCGCTGGTCTTCGAGGCAACCTCGCGCACCAGTTGCGCGCCCACGTTCTCCATCGGGTCCTTCAGGTCGATCTCTTTGGCCACCGTCACGCCGTCCTTGGTGATGGTGGGCGAGCCAAACTTCTTCTCAATCACAACGTTTCGGCCCTTGGGCCCGAGCGTCGCCTTCACAGCGTCTGCCAGCGTGTTCACGCCGCGCAGAATCGCCTGACGGGAATCTTCACCGTGCAAGATTTGCTTTGCCATGTCTTCAAACTCTCCTTAGTCAGTTGTCAAATTCTCAATTCGCGTGTCGAACTGTTGGCGCCGCCGTCATGCCTGCTACAGCAACCTTCGCTGGCGCGCGCAAGCGCGGTACGCCCGTCCGGCCAGGACTACTTCTTGAGGATGCCGAGAACTTCTTCCTCGCGCATGATCAAAAGCTCTTCGCCGTCAATCTTGATCTCCGTGCCCGAATACTTGCCAAAAAGCACGCGATCGCCCGCTTTCACGTCCAGCGGAAACACTTTGCCTTCGTCGTTCGACTTGCCTTTGCCCACGGAGATAACCTCTCCCTCCTGGGGTTTTTCCTTCGCGCTGTCGGGGATGATGATGCCCCCACGAACCGTCTCGCCCTCTTCCACCCGGCGAACCAGAATCCGGTCGTGGAGCGGAGTGAATGTCGTTGTTGCTGTCTTTACCGCCATTGCTTCTCTTCTCCTTGTCGCGCACCGGTTTGCTTCCGGGACGCGGCTCTTAGTGATTGGTAAAATTAAAAGATTCAGGAAGTTGCGGAGTGCCGACTGCCGGGGATTTCGCGCTTTGCTGGTGGGCGCTCCAACCAGTCCGCCGTGGCGGACTAGCACTCTAACCTTCCAATTGCTAAAGATAGGCAAGCCAGGCGAGCTTGTCAAGAGGATAAACGTTAATATCTGAGTGTTCTTCACTCATATTCTTTCGTTTTTGAGTGAATTTCGCCCCCTGTGGTCCCTGTATGCGACTGTTTGACCGGCGACGGAGCGTCTGACCGGCTGAGCCTCTCGCCGAGCTGGCGAGCTCACCGGTTTCCAATCGCAATTTGCCGCCGGGCCAGCCATTCTCCCTTCCATTTACAATGAATGGCATGTTCCGCCCTTCATCCCTTCGTTTCTGCGTCCTTCTTTCCTCAATTGGCCTCATCGCCGGCTGCCTCAACCTCCGCGCCCAGGAAGACGACTCCCACCACGGGCGCAAATACAAGGTCCCGCCAGCCTCTTCGCGGATTGAAGTCACTGTCGTCCGCGACTACAACGGCAAGCCGATTGCCGACGCTCACGTCATCTTCCATCCCATCCAGGGCGACAAGGACACGGGAGCGCTCGAACTGAAGACCAACGAGGACGGCAAAGCCCTCATCGAGGTGATCCCCGTTGGCGACACCGTCACTCTTCAAGTGATCGCCAATGGATTCCAGACCTATGGCCAGATTTACAAGATCGACAAGCCCAACATGACGATGGACGTTCGCCTCAAAAGGCCCGCTCCGCAGTATTCCGTATACAAGAATTCAACCCCAGACTCCGGCGCAGGCAGTAGCCCGGGATCCGGCAACGACTCTCGATCGGGCAAATCAGGCGGGTCGCCGCCGAGTTCCCGGCCCCCCGATTCCGGCAGCAAACCCCAAGGCTCAGCCGGTCAAGGCCCTTCCGGCCAATCCGATCCGCCGCCGAACGGAAGCCAATCGCAGCCCGCGCCGAAGTAAGCTCCGTGGGTCAAACTCCGCTAGCCCCGCTTGCGCCGCCAGCTCCGCTAGCCCCTCTCTCGCTAAACTGATCTTGTGAAGCTCCCTGTGACGTCCATCGAGCCACTCGCCGGTAAAACGGTCTTCGTTACGGGAGGCGCGCGCCGCCTGGGCCGCGCCATCGCGCTCACCCTCGCTCATGCCGGCGCCGATGTAGCCGTCTCCTATCGCGCCTCTGAATCGGAAGCTGCTCGCACCGCCGACAACATCGCGGCCTTCGGCCGCCGCTCACTCGCCGTCCCTTGCGATGTTCGCTCCGAACCCTCCGTCCGCACCGCCGTCGCCCAGGTCGCTGCCGCCTTTGGCCGCCTCGACATCCTCGTCAATAACGCCGCCGTCTTTGGCTCCGCCGCCCTCGAGAGCCTGACCCTCGCGCAGTGGGACGCGGTCTTCGAAACCAACGCCCGCGGCCCCTTCCTCGTTGCGCGCGAAGCCCTGCCTCATCTCCGCGCGGCGCACGGGCGCATTATCAATATGGGTTCGCTCGGTGGTCTTCACGCCTGGGCCGGCCACGCACACTACTGCGCATCGAAGGCCGCGCTCCACATGCTTACCCAGGCCATGGCCAAGGCCTTCGCGCCCGATGTCAGTGTGAACTGTGTCGCTCCCGGCTGGATCGCGTTGCAAGAAGAGCGCCGCGACAGCGAGAGCAAAGACCAGGAAACCGACGCGCTCGCCGCATCCCGCAATGAGGCGGAGCGCAGGGCGGAACTACAGGCGGCCCGCTTCGCCGCCAAAACTCCCATGGGCCGCAACGGCGACGCGGACGACGTTGCGAAGGCCGTCCTCTTTTTTGCCACCGGCCCTCACTTCATCACCGGCCAAACCCTCGTCGTCGACGGCGGACTGGGCCTGAGCTAATCCGCTGACCCGCCTTCTGGCTGCCCCTCCCGCGGTCTCAAACCTCGCACCAGAATCCAGCCGCAGAGTATGACTTCAAAGAGCATGGTCGGCATCTCGTACCAATTCACTGACACGATTTTCTCGAAAGACCGATCGACCAGGTAAGCGAACCCGCATATCGATTCGAAGAGCGAAGTCGCAATGCCAAAAGCGGCCAGTGCGCGCGGAATAAAGCGCGATTTGAAAAACAGAAGGCTGAAGAACACTAACCCGAGTCCGTTAAATGCTAAACCAATGTAGTACGCATCCCATCCCGAGGCGAGTTGCAACCCTGCCAACGCCTGCAACCGCTGCGGCTCAAATGCGGATTGGTACGTCACGCCAGTCATCGTGCGCAATGCGCTGAAAAGACCGAGCAAGAATACGAACCACATGCATGCGTACATTACCCAGCAAAGCGCTGCAAAGAGTGCGAGACCACGGCCAACCGGCCTGAGAGCTCGATAGAGCGCGGCCAGCATAACGACCAGTCCCACCCCGTAGACCACGGCACCGCCAATGTAGATATGAATGGCTCCTGCATGCGAGGCGAAGTTCGCCGCCGTTTGAGTATCGTTGTCCCATACAAGGTAGGGGCCATAAAAACGAGAGAAGCCGACCATGAGGATTGCCAGCGCAAGAAAGAATGTGATCGCGAAAACTCTTGCGGCAACACGTTGAGACAAGTCGATCATTTTTGCCTTTCTCCGGCCCTGAGGAAGCCCGACGCCAGCTGACCCGCTAACTGGCTAACTCGCTAGCTTCCTCATTTGCTGCTTTCCAAAATCCGCTAGCTCCGCTGTTACTTTCCGAACAGCCGGCTCCAGAAGCCCGTCTTCGTTCCGCCGTCGCTGCCCTCATCCGCATTTCCCCTGCCCGACCGTCCACTCTTCGACCTTTGCGTCGCGGCCCGATCGGCAAACTGCAGTGGCACATTCTCCAACAGCCCTTCGGCCTCCGGCTGCTCTGGCCACGGCGCACCTTTAACCGCCGCTCGCGGATTCGTCTCACACAACCGTATCGCCGTTTCCTCGCCCCGGCGCTTCGCCACATATTCATATCCGCTCTTCAGGTGCGGCGGCCGCCATATCGGATGATGCGCATCCGTCGCCAGAAAATGAACCCAGTTCCTCTCCAGTAGCTCGTTGGCAAACGCCTCCTGCGCCTTTCCGAAGCGCCCGTACAGCGAGCCGCTCGTCACCTGCACCAGGCATCCGTTCCGCATCCACTCACCCAGCAAGTGCGGTTGCCGCAGCACCGCCGGGTACCGTTCCGGATGCGTGACGATCAGCGTGTACCCCGCCGCTTGCAGCCGGGATATCGCGTCATTCATGCTCCGCGGAATCACCTGCCACGGAAACTCGATCAGCAAATACCCCTTCCCGCCAATCGAAAATCGCAGCGGATTCGTTACCGCATCGTGTACATTGTCCGCCGTCAGATGGAAGTCGCACCCCAGGCTCAATTCCACCAAGCCCTGCAGCCGCTCTTTCAGCTCTGCGAATCGTTGCTCAATCAGGGGCACATTGTATGAGTGCTCATCGTTCGCGTGCGGCGTGCACACAATATGCGTCACGCCCTCGTCCGCTGACAATCGCGCCATGTCCAGCGACGCCTGCAGATCCGGCGCGCCGTCATCCACTCCATAAATCAAATGTTGGTGAATATCGATCATGACTCTGGCTTCCAGCTTCTAGCTACTAGCCGCGTCTTACTGATGTGAAACTTGTTTGCTTACCCGCAGAGGAGCTAGATGCTAGCAGTTAGCGGCTCGTCTTCTCCATCGCCCCGATCATCGACTCGAAGATCCCCCATCCATCCGCCGATCCCAGCAGCGCCTCGCTCGACCGATCCGGATGCGGCATCATGCCCAGCACATTCCGCCCTTCATTCAGAATCCCCGCAATGTTGCTCAGCGAGCCGTTCGGATTCGCCTCCCGCGTAATCTTGCTCGCCGGCGTCGCGTATCGGAACGCAATCCGATCCTCGCTCTCCAGCCTACCCAACTCCTCCGGCTCGCAAAAATAGTTCCCCTCCATGTGCCCAATGGGAATCTGGAGCACCGCGCCTTTCTTCAATTGATTCGTAAATGGGCTGTCCGTTGTCTCCACGCGCAGGTGCACCTGCTTGCAGATGTACTTCAGCCCCGCGTTCCTCATCAACGCGCCGGGCAGCAATCCGCTCTCGGTCAATATCTGGAACCCGTTGCAGATTCCCAGCACCAGTCCGCCGCCCGCGGCAAACCGCTTCACCGCCTGCATCACCGGCGAAAAACGCGCAATCGCGCCCGTTCGCAGGTAGTCGCCGTACGCAAATCCACCGGGAACCAGCACCGCATCCACACCTTGCAAATCCTCGCTGTCATGCCACAGGAAAACCACCGGCTGCCGCGCCACTTCGGCAATCACGTTGTAGGCATCGTGATCGCAATTCGACCCTGGAAAAACCACTACGCCGAATTTCATGAATTCAGGGTAACAGCTTCGCCATTGCATACGAACCACGCGAGCGGGCGCGGCCAGCACGTCGAGCTTCAAGCAATCGTGAAATAGAAATCGGAATCAGTCGGCCAGGGCGCCGGCGTCCTCGAGCATTTCCCGGGCCGTCGTGCGTTCCCGCACTGCCCATCCGGCGATCAACAAACTTGGCGCGGCAGCGGGTTCGACTTCGCCCAACGCGCCTAACCCCCCAAGTGTTGTATGCATCACCCGCTGGTCCGGCTGCGCCGCTCGCGAAACCACAGCGCACGGCAGATCGGCTGGCAGGCCTTCATCCAGCCATTCGGATGCAAGCAATCCCAGGTCGCGGCCCGGCATGTAGACCACGCGCGTGCCCGCCTCAACAGCAGGCAGCGCCTCGCGGTTGTGCGATTGCGCATGATGCCCGGTAGTGAGAATCACGTGCGAGGCCCAATCGCGATCGGTCAGCGACCGGCCAATTGCAGCCGCCGCCGCAAACGCAGCCGACACGCCAGGCACAATTTCGAACGGCACGCCGGCCTCGGCCAGAGCAGCCAGCTCCTCGGCAGCTCGGCCGAACAGCAGCGGATCTCCGCTCTTCAGCCGCACGACGCTGCGCTGCGCCCGCGCGTGGTCGATCATCAGTGTGTTGATCTCTTCTTGCGTGATGTTCTTTGCGCCGCATCGCTTGCCCACATTCACGACTTCAGCGCCGGATTCATCTCCGGACCTGGCCAAATCGAGAATCGACTGCGGCACCAGATCGTCGTGCAGAATCACATCCGCGCTCTCGATCACCCGCACCGCCTTCAGCGTCAGCAATTCCGGATCGCCAGGACCGGCTCCAACCAGGTAAACGCTGCCTGCAACCGCGCGCGCCGCTTCCCTGCCCGTTCGCGCCAACTGTTTCGTCGCGCACAAAGCCGAATCGCAGACCTGCCTTTGCGCCAGCTCGTGCAGCAGCAGCCTTCGTTCTTCGCTGCGCGGCTGCGTTGCCAGAACTTCGCGCCTCAATTCACCGAGCTTTGCAAGCCATGGCCCCAAATCCCGCGGCAGTTGCTCGTCAATCTCTCGCCGCAGCCGCTGCGCCAAAGCCGGACTCTCGCCTGCCGTCGAAATCGCAATCTGCAAATCGCCGCGGCTCACTACCGAGCCAAAGAAAAAGTCGCAGTTGGGAATATCGTCGACACTGTTGCACGGAATCCCGCGCGCGACGGCCTCGCGATAGACCGCCGCATTTACCTCCGGCACGTCGGTCGCGGCAATCACGATGAAGTTGCCGTCCAGGTCCCCAGCCTCGAACTCCCGCTGCACCCACTCGAGCTTCCCTTCGGCGGCAAGTTCCCGCACTTCCGCCCGCGCTTCGGGCGCAACCACTCGCAGCCGCAGGCCCGTCTTGAGCAGCGAACCGATCTTTTCGAGCGCCACAGTCCCCGCTCCAACCAGCAGGCCCTGCCGCCCTTCAAGCTTCAGAAATATTGGCAACAAACTCATCGTGTAGTTCTCAGTTCGTAGTTCTCAGTTCGTAGTTCTCAGTTCTCGACCCCTGTTTTCTTGATCCCTCGTTGCCTTCTTCCCTGCCGGGGTCACCAGCGGGTGATTTCTACCCCATGGGGTGGCTCGTTCCCTGCTTTCATCCCTCCGCCACGGCATGCGGCACAGGCCCCGCCGGAAGATCACGTTCCACAGCCTCTAAAACTTCCCCGGCCAGATGCGCGCGTAATTCGTCGTTCGAGTGACGCGCAAACCATGCGCGCAGATTTTCTTCCGTCGTGCGCCCCGCCAGATACTGGCGCAACAGCCGCTCGATCGCCTCAGGCACTAGCGGCGCAGGGCAGCGATAACCTACCGGCCGCGAAATCCCGGCGTGCTGGCCCACTCCTCCGCCCAGGCAGAAGTAAAAAGCGTCCGTCAGCTTGCCTTCGTGCTTGATCTTCTTGCCTTCAAGGCCGATGTCCGCAATCCAATGCTGGCCGCAACTATTCGGGCAGCCGGTCACGTGCAGCTTCAGTTGCTGGTCGAACTGCGGCAGCCGCTCTTCCATCTCGTCGACGAGCCATCGCGTAAAGCCCTTGGTCTCGGAAATCGCCAGCTTGCAGAACTCCGTTCCCGTGCAGGCAACAGCGCCGCGCCAGAACATCGAGCCTTCCACATGCAGCCCGATCTGCCCAAGCTCCCGCGCCAGTTCGCCGGTCTTCGCCTGGGGCACATCGATGATCACCAGGTTCTGCGAGACCGTGAGGCGCAGAGCGCCGCTTCCAAACCGCTCCGCCAATTCCGCCGTCGCCACGAGCTGATCGCCGGTCAAACGGCCGCGCAACACGGATGCTCCCACATACGCCAAACCCGGCTGCCGCTGCGGATGAATGCCCACGTGGTCGCGAAGAACATCGTCGGGAACCTGCTCTTGCGCTGCCGGGTCGAGCTTGAATCCGATCTTCGCGTTCAGTTCGTCAAGAAAGCGCTCCGCCGTCCAGCCTTCGCGCATGAACAAATACTTGAGTCGAGCCCTGTCCCGACTTTCGCGCAATCCCTGCTGCTCGCGAAAGATCTCCGCCACGCCGCGCGCCACGCGGATCGCCTGATCCGGCCGAACAAATGCATCGAGCTTCACAGCCAGGTGCGGCTCGTTCGAAAGCCCTCCCCCCACGCGCAGCGAGTAGCCAACTTCGCCGTCGCGCACCGCCGGCGTGAGGCCGATGTCGTTGATCTCCGGATATGTGCACCAAGACGGGCAGCCGGTTGCGCAAATCTTGAACTTGCGCGGCAGGTTGAAGAATTCGTTGTTAGCCGACAACTCGTGCGCGATTCCGCGCGCGATGGGCGAAGCGTCGATCAGCTCGTCGGCTGCGATGCCGGCCAGCGGACAGCCCGTCACGTTGCGCACCACGTCGCCGCAAGCGCCTTTTGGCGAGAGGCCGATGGCGTCCAGCGCGTCCACCACCTCGGGCAGCGACTCGATAGTCAACCAGTGAAGCTGGATGTTCTGGCGAACCGTAATGTCGGCCAGGTCGCGCGCCTGTTTCCGCGTAATTTCGCCGATGGCTCGCAGTTGGCTCGCGGAAACAATCCCGTTAGGAATGCCGATCCGCATCATGAACCATTCGGTGGCCAGGCCTTCTCCGCCCTTGCCCCCGGTCGCGCCGACGCCATCGCCCTGCGTATACACGCCCCACCATTTGAAATAGAAGGAGGCCCACTCGGGCAGCACACTGTCGCGGCCCGCGCGCGCAAACGCACGGACCTCGTCGAAAACTGCCCATGGATTCTTTTCACGCTTTAGACGCTCTGACTTCTGAGCTTTGGTTTCTTTCGGCGCCGGTGTTTCGCTCATCTTCTCGCTTCTCTTTCGTTTCGCTCGAATGAAATGCCCGCGAGAGCTTTTGGCTCAAACGCGGGCATCGGGGAAACCGTGGACTTTTATTCGGAAGTTCAGACCCGGGTCACCCTAGCCGCGCGGGCAGCATACACGAGCGACAACAGGCCATAGCTTCCATAGTCAGAATATTAGACTGATTTGGTCCGACTTGCAATCCCAGCCGCCGGAAAAGTGGCCGATTGACAGGACTTACGCGGCGGCAGCGCCTGCACGCAGCTCCGCAAGAATTTCGTATGTAGCCGTTTCGGCGGCCCTGGCGCATTCCGCGGACAGTTCCATCGAAATCGACTGCCTGGGATCGATGGCGATGGCGTACAAAATCACCTCGCGCGTTCCGCCCTGCATGTAAAACGCGTCGAGAAGATCCTTGATCCCGATGTCGTGAGCCGTAAGCGTCGGCGGATAGTCCTTTGAAAATCGCGGCGTTGTGCGTGTCACCGTCCCGGGAGGATTTCCGTCCGCGGCGGCGTCGATCAGAATAATGTGGTCGGCATTTTCCAGCGGCTCCAGCAGAATGAAGCCGCCGGTCCCGCCGTCCAGGCACTCGACCCCCGCCGGCAATGTGTGCTTTTCCAGCGCGCGCACCACATGAACCCCAACGCCCTCATCGCCCATGATGAGGTTGCCGAGGCCCAGCACCAGCGTCTTGTTAAGGCTTGTTGGATTCTTCGTCACTGCGCACCCTATCGAACTTCCACCCGCCTATGATCGAGCTTACCGTACCGCGGCCCTCGATGTAGTCGTGATAGAACGACAGATAAATGTGAACGATGACGAACGTGACAAAGAACCACAGGAACGTGTGATGCCAGAAGCGCACCCCGGCATCGCCGCCCAGCAGCGGCACTACCCAGTTGAAGAGCTTCGGCACCCACGACGAGCTCATCGAAGAGTAGAGCGCGAAGCCGGTAATGGTCTGGATGCAAAATGCGATGAACGTGAGAAAGTAGATGAACGCCGCCAGCGAATTGTGCCCGGTGGAGATCTCTCCGTGCATTTTCACCTGCAGCACGTCCGTCTTCACCACGTCGACAATCTCCTGCTGCTGCTTCTTCGTCACCGGGAAGAAATTGGTCCACTTGGCGTATTTGTTGCCCACAAATCCCCAGTAGAGCCGCGCCAGAAAATTGAAGACGTAAACCCAAGCCGACGCAAAGTGCAGGAACCGCACCCAGCCGAACCAGTATTGCTGGTACGCCTCGGACGCATACGCGATGCGCACGGGATGGCCGATCATGTAACCGGTCACGCACAGCAGCGTCAGCGCGATGGCGTTGATCCAGTGGTATGCGCGAACCGGCAGTTCCCACACGTACACGCGCCTGTACTCAACCGGCGCCCCGCCGTTCAGCTTGAAAACATCTCGTACACGAGTGGTCTGTGTGCTCATCGTCATTACTCGAATGAAACCTGGTGAAGGTGCCGTCCCTGCGGATCGTAGAGATGCACGGCGCAGGCCAGGCACGGGTCAAAGGAATGGATGGTGCGGATGATCTCGACCGGCTGCTCCAGGTTCGCGACCGGCGTCCCGATCAGCGCTGCCTCGAACGACGACCGTTGCTGTTTGCCGTCGCGTGGAGAGCCGTTCCACGTTGTGGGCACAACCAGTTGGTAATTCTCAATCGCGCCGTTGTGAATCTTGATCCAGTGCGCCAGCGCGCCGCGCGGAGCTTCCACCAGGCCCACTCCTTCGCAATCCGCAGGCCACGTCTTCGGTTCCCACCGCTCGCCGTTGAATGTCGACACTTCGTTGATCTTTACGCGCTCCATCAGTTGCCCGAAGAAATCCTTCAGCCAGATCATGGCCAGCGCCGCATCGATGCCGCGCGCCGCCGTCCTTCCCAGCGTCGAGAACAGCGCGTCGACAGGCACGTTGAGCTTGCCCAGCACCATGCCGACTGTTTCCTTCACATCCGCGTGGCCGGACGCGTACGAAACCAGCAGCCTTGCCAGCGGTCCCACTTCCATCGCGTTCTCTTTCCAGCGCGGTGTCTTCAGAAACGAGTATTTGTCGTAGCCCTCAAGGCTCTCGAACGGCGGCTTCGGTCCGCTGTACGCGATGTTTGTCTCGCCGGCCCACGGGTGCAGGCCCACACTGTCGCCACCGTCGTACTTGTACCAGGAGTGCGCAATGTACTCCTTGATCTCCTGCGAGTCGCGCGGATTGACCGGGTACACCGTGCTCAAATCGCGATTGAGTATTGCGCCGCGCGCATACTTGAACGACTCCGGATGACCGTAGCCGCTCGTCGGAAATTCGCCGTAGCAAAGATAGTTGTGCAGTCCGCCGCCATAGCTTGCCCATTCCTTGTAGAACGACGCCACCGCCAGCAAATCGGGAATGTACACCTCGTTGATGAACTCATCCGCCTGCCCGATGAGCCGCGACACCAGGTTCAGCCGCTCCGTGTTGATCGCCGCCACTTCATTCACGTTGATCGAGCACGGAACGCCGCCAACCAGATAATTCGGGTGCGGATTCTTGCCGCCGAACACGGCGTGAATCTTCACAATTTCCTTCTGCCACTCCAGCGCATCCAGATAGTGCGCCACGCCGATCAGGTTCACCTCCGGCGGCAACTTGTACGCCGGATGGCCCCAGTAGCCGTTGGCGAAGATGCCCAGCCCGCTCGCCGCAAAAGCCTTGATCTTGTCCTGCACCGCCGTGAAATAGGCTGTATTGTTCTTGTCCCACTTCGAAAACGACTGCGCCAGCTCCGCGGCCTTTTTGGGATCGGCCTTGAGCGCGTTCACGATGTCCACCCAGTCCAGCGCGTGCAAGTGATAGAAGTGGATCACGTGATCCTGCACGTATTGCGTGGTCAGCATGATGTTGCGGATCAGCTCCGCCGTCGGCGGCACGCTTACACCGAGCGCATCTTCCACCGATCGCACGCTGGCCAACGCGTGCACTGTTGTGCACACGCCGCATACGCGCTCCGTGATGGCCCAGGCATCGCGCGGATCGCGGCCCATCAGAATCTTTTCCAGGCCGCGAACCATGGTACCGGCGCTGAACGCGTCGGTGATGACGCCGTTCTCCACCACCGCTTCAATCCGCAGGTGGCCTTCAATGCGAGTGACAGGATCGACGACGACGCGCGTAGCCATACTGTTTACTTCTCCTTCTGATCTTCAGCGTGCACTTCCGCAATCACGTTGCGCTTGCGTATGTTGGTCACCACCGCGTGCGCCGCGACTCCGGCCAGCGTGGCCACTCCAACCGCGGTGCCGATGGTATCGGCCGTGCTTTCGATGCCGAATCCGGGGAACGACGCCAGGTGCTGATAGAACGGGCCGTTGTCCCAGAAGCCCGCCTCGCTGCAACCGATGCACCCGTGACCTGACTGGATGGGATAGCTCGTGCCCTCGTTCCACCTCGTCACCGAGCAGGCGTTGTAGGTCACTGGGCCCTTGCAGCCCATCTTGTACAGGCAATATCCCTTGCGCGCGTTCTCGTCATCGAACGCCTCCACAAACAGTCCGGCGTCGTAGTTCGGCCGGCGGTAGCAGGTGTCATGTACGCGCCGCCCGTAGAACTCCTTGGGCCGTCCCTGGCTGTCGAGCGCCGGAATCTGACCGAGCACCAGCAGATGCGTCACCACGCCCATCATCACGTCCGCAATCGGTGGACAACCGGGCACATTGATCACCGGCTTGTTCACCAGTTTGTAGATCGGCGTCGCGCCGGTCGGATTGGGTTTGGCCGCCTGCACGCATCCGTTCGACGCGCAGCTTCCCCACGCCACAATCGCCGCCGCATCTGCGGCCACGGACTGCAGAATCTGCTCCGCCGTCTTGCCGCCCACCATGCAGTAGACGCCCTCGTCCTTCGTCGGCACGGCGCCTTCCACCAGCACAATGTATTTGCCCTTGTTGTTCGCGATCGTATCGCTCAGGCTCTTCTCCGCCTGGAAGCCGCTCGCGGCCATTAACGTCTCGGTGTAGTTCAGCGAGAGCACGTCCAGCAGCGCGTCCGCCACAATCGGGTGCGACGAGCGGATAAACGACTCGCTGCAACAGGTGCACTCCTGAAAGTGCATCCACACCACGGCCGGTTTTTCCTTCTTTTCGAAGGCCGAAACGACCTGCGCCACGCCGGTTTTTGCCAGGCCCGCCGCCGCCGCGGCCGCAGTGCAAAACTGCAGAAACTCTCTGCGGTTGTAGCCCTTCTGCTGCATCGATTCCCAAATTGTTCCGCCCATGCCTACCTCGCTCGAACATCTATACCGGCGAATTCCCGAAGATTCAGGTGGAGGAGAGCAATTCGGGAACTCGCCAGCATATTGTGAGCGACGTTACTTACTGCAAAACACGAGTGGCTGTGAGGGCCATCACAGGTGTCGTAAATCACTTTTCGAAGAGAGGGTGCAGACGATTCGTGATTTGAATCACATCGACTGAGGAACAGAGAGCTCGTCAACGGGAAGCATCCGAACCCCGAGTGCTAGCATTGCTTGCATTGCTAGCACTCCCGTGCTAGCATCGATTCATGGCCACCATCGTCATCCGCAAACTCGACGAAACCGTCAAGCGCAAGCTGCAGGTACGCGCAGCCCTCAATGGCCGCTCCATGGAAGCCGAAGCGCGCGAGATTCTGTCGGGTGTCGTTACGGATGGGGGGAAGAAGCTCCGGGAGGAAGGCTTAGGAACAGCCATTCACAAGAGCTTTGCCGCGCTTGGCGGCGTTGACCTCAAGATTCCGCCGCGCAGAAAATCGCACCGGCCTGTCCCGATGCTCGAATAAAGAATCTTCTCCGAATGAAAAGAACGCTACGCCGTCTTCTCCACCGGCGCAGCTGCCTTCTCTTTTGCCTTCTCCGCCACCCGCACAGGCCGCGTCGACGCCCACCAGGTCAGCGCAATCCCCATAACCACCGCCCCGGCGCTAGCCAGTTGGGCGTTCGATAAACCCCAAAGAACCTTGGGATTGCGTCGGATAAATTCAACCAGAAAGCGAGCTATGCCGCTCAACGCCAGGTACTGTCCCAAAATGGCGCCCGTCGCGTGCGGCTTGCCCAGCCGCCACCATAGCCACGCGCCGATCAACAGCCCAGCTCCAAGTTCATAGAGCGGCGTCGGGTAGACGGGAACGTACGCTGGAAGAAGCCCATGAGGAAATGCCATTCCCCAGGGGTGAAACGTCATGCCGAAGATGTGCACCGGCTGGATCTCGATCCCGTAACAACCGTCGCCCGAGAGGAAACACCCGATACGCCCGATGCCGTAGCCAATCGCCGCCGCGGGCGCGAGCAAATCCAGCGTGCGCACGGCTCCGATCTTCGCTCGCCAGCCCTGCAGCACGATCGCCAAAATACCGAAGGTTAAGCCGCCATACCATGCGAATCCGGAGTTATCCCACAATACCGCCCAGCCAATAGCCCGGAATTCCTCCGGCGTATCCAGCACATGCCAGATCTTGGAGCCAATGATGCCGACTATAAGCGCAACCGCTACCATCCCCACCGCGTCGGCGTCGATGTGCGCCCGCTTGAACGCCCGCTCGGCGATGACCGCGCCAACCATCGCCGCCACCCAGAGCATCAGCCCAAAGGAGTTTAGTTGATGGGGCCAGAAAGGAATTGGAATATAGGGCAACATCGTTCTATCAGTATAGACGTGCGGCGGATCGAGCTTGCTTCGCGAGTCATTCCCCTTCCATCCGCCACAGTCAAGTGAGCTGCAGCTCCATCCTGTTTATAGACTTGGGACCGGAATGAACCCTCGCCAGAGTTGCCCTCCCAAGGTTGGGGCGGCGCGGCCCTTTCCGGGCGATAAGCTCGGACACCCTCGTATGACTCCACTTTTGTTGGAGAAAGGTCGACCTTTGCGGTATTGTTCTGGGCTCCGCTTGTGAACTATTTTGACCGCGGAGGCTAAGTAAGTGGCCATCCTTAAGCGAGTTGTCTGTTTCTTTTACGGCTTGCATGCACTAGCATTCAGCGCGCTCGCTGTTGGTCTGTTTTCGTCCAATTCGCGCCTGGCAAAGCTCCATTCACCTTCCTCCCCTGCCGTGATCTTGGCATTTGGCTGCGCCAGCGCCCTTATTGCCGTCTGTTTCGGCATGTCCTGGTACACCTTGCGGAGCGCAAGGCCGTCGGCCCGTTTCTGGGTGATTGTACCCAGCCTTTTCTTCTTAGCCACAGCCGTAGGACAGATTTTGCGCCACCCGGCTCATCCCAACCCCTTGTCGCTGCTATTTCTCCTTAGCTTGGGATTGGCAGGTCCCTTTGTTGCCTGGAGCAAGAAGTCCCGCACCGTGACAACGGGAACGGCGCTCATTCCCAAGATCAAAGGCGACGGAACGAGCAATCTGCTGAACAAGTGCGGGGTAGTGTTCTCCATCGTCTCCTACATTGGCTCCTTAATCCTCTGGAATCGGTGGCTTCATTCCCAGGGCCTTCCTGTTGCTCATCGTGGCTTGGTTCAGGTGATTCTCGTCAGTTTGGTGGCTACGTTCTGCCATGAATTGGGGCACGCCGTGATCGGCATTGCCTTCAAGATGAAGCTCCGCGCATTCATGGTGGGCCCATTCATCTTTCGCATCGACGATGGCCGCTGGAAGTTCAATTTCAACCCAGCGGGATTCCTGAGCATCGGCGGAGCCACGGGAGTGGTGCCGACATCGGCCGTGCAGCCACCGTGGCAGCAGCTGACCATGATTGCCGCCGGCCCAGCAACAAATTTCTACGTTGGAATCCTCTCCGGAGCGCTTGCGATCGCTCTCACCAAAAACCCCGATGGAGCCCCTGCGTATGTTTATCCGCTGGCTCTCTTCGCCATCATCAACCTCGTCGATTGTTTCACCAACCTGATTTCGCTTCGCACCGCAACCGGCTACTCAGACGGCGCCCAGATGTACCAGATTCTAAGTGGCGGAGCCTGGGCTGCATATCACCGCACAATGTCTGTGGTGTCGGCCAGCCTCGTGACACCGCTGCGCCCCAGGGATTTCGACATGGAGGCCCTTGATACCGCCGCGCAGACAATCGATCAAGGTGTCAAAGGAATCCTGCTGCGTCTCTTCAAGTTCAGCCACTTCCTGGATTGCGGCCTTTTGAAGGAGGCTGGACAGGCGATCAAAGAGGCCGAGACAATCTATAACAAACCAGGCACGAAGTTGCCCGCGGAGTTGCACACGGTTTTCATCTTTGCCTACGCCTACGTCCTGCGCGATGCCGCTGGAGCCCGCACCTGGTGGGATCGAATGGTGGAGATGAAGCCCAAGAAATTCGGCGTGGACTACTGGCTGGCCTCGAGCGCACTTCAATGGATTTCAGGCAATTCAACACAGGCCAACGAAGACTGGACCAAGGCTAAGGAGAAAGCCGTGAAGCTGCCCGCGGCAGGCGCCTACGAATTCGATCGCTTCCGATGCATGCTTTTGCGCCGGCTGCTGGATGGAGACGAGACTCCGCCGGAGACCGTGCATCCGGCTCGCGAATGGAAGCCCGAGTCCGCGGGAATACTCAATGGGTCGCCAGCGGGATCGGTCGCCGGATCGGTCGTTGCATCGGTCGCGCAGGCTGCGCCGCTGGCCCCTCTACAGGAACCTGACTACAGCTGGTCGTATCTGCAGCCCCAGACCCGTGAGATGAAGACTTGGGCGCCCGACAATTGACCGCATTGCAGTGACGTTCAGGTGTTCGCCCCTTTCATCACTCCTCAAGGATGGACGTGCGAAGGCCTCAATTCCGGCGCCAATCGCGCTCGCGCCATCATCCAGCCAATTTGAACATGGGCCGATGTTAGCATCGTCAGTTTTGCCTTAGGGGTATGGTGCGCGCAGGAGCCCCATTCAGAAAGCGATTCAGATTTCTGGCCGCGATTTACACAGGTGATCAGAATCGCAATTCGCGCGATACTGTGTGCATGGCAACTATGACTTACCAAGGCCTTGACGTTCTTTATTCCCGCCATCAGATCGCCGAACGCGTTGCCGAAATGGGCGCGCAAATCACCCGTGACCTCAACGGTGAAAAGCTGGTCATGATCGGCGTGCTCAAGGGCGCTGCCTTCTTTCTCGTCGATCTTTCCCGCGCCATCCAGGCCGACGCCACCTTCGACTTCGTCGCCGTCTCCAGCTACGGCAACGGCCAGCGCTCCTCCGGCGCTGTCAAAGTCATCAAGGATCTCGATCAGCCCATCGAGGGCAAAAACGTCCTCATCGTCGAGGACATTCTCGACACTGGCCTGACGCTGGCCTATCTACGCAAGCTCTTCGCGCAGCAGCATCCCAAATCCCTGCGCATCGCCACGCTGCTCGACAAGCCGTCCCGGCGCATCGAAAAAATCGACGCCGATTACGTCGGTTTCTCCATTCCCAACCTCTTCGTCATCGGCTACGGAATGGACTACGGCGAGCGCTACCGCAATCTGCCCGACATCTGCATCATGGCGCCTGAACAGCCCGAGTAGCCCGCGCAATTCCGGTTTTGTGCCACCCCGGTTTTGTGCCACCATCGTTCGCGCGCGTCACCCGCTCGTTTGCACCGTCGTTTCACCTGACGGCTGATTTGCACCACTTTCATTAGGGTTTGGCCCCGGCGCCGCCGTATACTCATCTCCCGGAGACCACGGATTACCGCGGAGCCGACGGAGTCCGCGATTGACAAGGAGCTTCTCCCCAATGACTGCCTCCATCGCCGTCCCGAACTCCGATCTGGATTTTGATAACGGGACCTTCGACTCTGCAGCATTTACCGCCAAGACTCTCGCCGACTGGCAGTCCCTCGCCGCCATCATCGATCACTCGCTCGTCAAGCAGGACGCCACCCGCGCTCAGGTGGAAACCCTTTGCGCCGATGCCGCCCGCTACCGTTTCGCCTGCGTCGTGGTCAATCCCGTTTGGACGGCCACAGCGGTCAGGCTGCTGGCCGGCACGGGCGTTCCCGTAGGCGCAACCATCGGCTTTCCCCTCGGCGCATCGCTGGTCTCCACTCTTCGTCAGGAAGCCGCGGCCCTCATCCGCCTCGGCGCCCGTGAGCTTGGGATGGTCCTTCCCATCGGCCTGATGAAGAGCGGCAACCACGATGCCGTCCACCATGCGATTCACGCCGTCGCCACAGTAGCTCATCATCACGGCGCTGTGCTCAAGGTCAATCTCGAAACCTGCCTGCTCACCATGCAGGAAAAGCTGCGCGCGTCTGAGATCGCCATTCAGGCCGGCGCTGATTTCATCAACACCGCCACCGGCTTTGCCTCGGGAGGCGCCACCCCCGCCGATGTCGCCCTCATGCGCGGTGTGGTCGGCGCACGCTGCGGCGTCAAGGCTGCCGGCCGCATCCGCACTGTCGCCCAGGTCCGCGCACTGCTTGAAGCCGGAGCCAACCGCATCGGCTCCTCCGCTTCCGTCGCCATCGTTCGCGAACTCGGAGCGGAATGAAACAGCTTCTAGCTTCTAGCCCCTAGCTTCTCGCCCCTCGCTTCTCGCCGTCAGCTTCGGGCTACAACGGATCTAGGCCAATGGCTTCGTCCAATCGAATTCGACGAGGTTAGCGCCGCCAAAGCGGTCGAGAACCGATTTTCCGCCGGAGTCCGCTGCACTTTTCATCTCAGGCTGACGTTGAGTTAAAGCTAGGAGCTAGAAGCTAGAAGCTAGAGGCTAGAAGCTGTTCTCTGCGCTATCATTCCTTCGACCCCAAATGTCCGACACTCCTCCATCTCCGCCGGCTCACGACTTCGAAGGCGACTACCGCCCCGCCGAAACTCCGGCGTCCTCTGACTCGCCCGCGTACCTCGACCCCATCAACGCCCGCATCGAGCCGGCCGACGTCGCCTACCTGATGCGTCTCACCGATGCGCTCAACACCACGCTCGACCTGCAAACCCTCCTCGCCCGCACATCCGAGCTGGTCCGCTCTCTCATCCCTTATCGCATCTTCGCCATTTTTCTCCTCAACGAACGCACCCACGACCTGCGCATGCGTTTTCAGATCGGCCACACGCCCCAAATCGAGCGCACCCGTGTTCCTGTCGGCAAGGGTGTCGTGGGCCAGGTCGCACTGACGCGCCAGCCTATCCTCCTTAACGACGTCTCCACCGCCGACTTCTACATCGCTGCCAATCCCGACGTGCGCTCTGAATTAGCCGTCCCCCTCATCGCCAAGAACCGCCTCATCGGCGTCATGGATCTAGAAAGCGAGCAGGCGAATTTCTTCCGTCCTGAGCACTTGCACGTGCTCACCATGACCGCCTCGCGCATCGCGCAATCCATTGAGAACGCCCGCCTCTACGCCCGCGTCTCCCGCCAGGCGCAGACCCTCGAAGTCCTCAATGAAATTGCCATTGAGCTCGCCTCCATCCTGGAGCTCGATCCTCTCCTTGAGCGCGTTGGCCAACTCCTGCGCCGCCTCATCGACTACCAGATGTTCACCATCATGCTGCTCGATGAAAAAGGCGAGACGCTGGTCACGCGCTACGCCTGGCGCTTCGGCTACGTTCACGCGCCCATCCGCCGCGTTCCCATCTCGAGCGGCATCGTCGGCGCGGCGGTCCGCGAGTGGCGTCCCATCAACGTCCCCGATGTCAACGAAGATCCGCGCTACCTGCCCATGAACCCAGAAACCCGCTCGGAGCTTATCGTCCCGCTCTTCTACAAAGGCCGCGTCATCGGCGTGCTCGATCTCGAACACACACGTCCCAACTTCTTCAATGAAGAACATGAGCGCATGTTGACCACCCTGGCCTCGCAGATCGCCACCGCCATCGAGAATGCACGCCTCTTTCAGGCCGTCCATCGCCAGGAACGCCAGCTTGAGAAAGACATCGCCATGGCCCGCGAGGTGCAGCTTCGCCTGCTCCCTGCCGAAGCGCCCGTGCATCCTCACGCCGAAATGGCTGTCCGTTTTCTACCCGCCCGCACCATCGGCGGCGATCTCTACGACTTCCTCGACTACGGCCCCAACCGCACCGCCATCGTTCTCGGCGACGTCAGCGGCAAGGCCGCGCCCGCCGCGCTCTTCGCCGCGCTCGTCAGCGGCATCATGCACGCAGCGACGACGAATAAGCCTGACCCGGCCGCCATGCTCGCTCTCCTCAACGACGCTCTTCAGGAGCGCAAGCTCGAGTCGCAGTACGTCACCATGCTCTTCTGCCTCTGGAACGACGAAAACCAAACCCTCCAGGTCGCCAACTCCGGAGCAGTCCAGCCCGTCTTCTGCCGCGCCGGCCAGTCGCTCCCGGTCCGCGCCGAGGGCTTTCCCATTGGAATGTTTCCCAACGTCACCTATGAGGAATTGTGCGTCGCCACCCAGCCCGGCGACGTCATCATCTTTGTCTCCGATGGAATCCTCGACGCCGAAAACGAGAAGGAAGAGATGTACGGCGAAGACCGCCTCGCAGGACTTCTCTGCTCCAGCCGCGATCTCCCCGCCCAGGAAATCGCCGACGCTATCCTCGCCGATGTCTCCCGTTTTCAGGGCAGCAAAGACCGCTTCGACGACGAAACCATCATCGTGCTCCGCGTAAGGTAAACACCAACGTCGCGCGCCACAACAACGTCATTTCTCAGACGCGCCAATTTGGGTAAGGCCCGGAATATTCCTCACCAGGAACTGCACTATCTCTTCACTCTTACTCTTACTCTTACTCTTACGCTTACGCTTACGCTTACGCTTTTCATCTTTATTCTTGCGCAAATAATCCAGGATGTTTCGCTCCTTGGCATCCAACGCGAAAAGGTCTGCGCCATCCTGGGACAGCCATAGCAGTAACTCCTTGCGGCCAAGCATGGCTACCTCAAACACCATCGGCTCACCGAATCTGTTCTTCGTATTGAGGCTGAACCCGCGTGCGTGAAGCCAGGCCACGCCCTCTATATCGTTTTCAACAGCGAGAAAATGCAAAACGGTTTCTCCGATGCTGTTGCAAAGATCGAAGAGGCAAGGATCTGCCGCGAGTAGTCCCTCAGCTCGCGCAAACTCCTTGCAAAAAACCAGATTTCTAAGCTCGTACCAAAGAGGATCTTTCGTCATTTCACTTACCAGCAGTTGGCATCAATTAAGGATAATCGGGGCGCATCAATTGCGGTGAACGACGACCGGAGCTCGGAATTCGCCTGAGTTGTTTAGACTTGAATAGATCTTTCCGGAGCCCCATTGTCCACCGCCGTCCACGAACGCCTCGTCCGTCCCGCTCGCAACATCATCGGCAGCCTCCGCCTGCCCGGCTGCAAAGGCATCAGCCACCGCTACGCCATGCTTGGCGCTTTCGCCGATGGCACATCGCGCTTCACCAACTTCTCCACCGGAGCCTACTGCGCTTCCACCCTTGTCTGCATGGCGGACCTCGGCGCAAAGGTGAATCGCTCGGGCCCCGGATCCGTCGAGGTCACCGGCGTCGCCGGCCGCGTCACTCCTCCAACTCATCCCCTCGACTGCGGCAACTCCGGCTCGACCATGCGCATGATCTCCGGTCTTCTGGCGCCACAGACCGGCCGATTCACTCTCGTCGGCGACACCTCGCTCTCGCGCCGTCCCATGGAGCGCATCCGCAAACCCCTCGAGGCCATGGGCGCGCGCCTCACACTTACCGACGGCCACGCGCCGCTCATGATCGACGGCGGCCCACTCCGTGCCATCGACTACACCACACCGGTTCCCAGCGCACAAGTTAAAAGCTGCGTCCTCTTTGCCGGGCTTCAAACTGCCGGAATCACAATCGTCCGCGAAGAAACACGCACCCGCGACCACAGCGAGCTCGCCCTCCGCGCTTTTGGGGCCACGCTCACGCGCACATCGGATTCAGTCTCCATCACCGGTCCGCAATCGCTGCACGCCATCGACGCCGCCGTCCCCGGCGATCTTTCTTCCGCTTCATTTTTCCTCTGTGCCGCTGCCCTCTTCCCCGGCTCCAGCCTCGTCCTCGACTCCATCGGCCTCAATCCAACGCGCGCCGGACTGCTGGACGTCCTCACCGCACTCGGCGCGCACGTCGCCGTCCTCAACATCGAAGAAAAGCACGCCGAGTTGGTCGGCGCCGTACAGATTTCCGCGCCGCCCGAGGGCCTTGGCTCGACTGAAGTCAGCGGCGCACTCGCCGCCCAACTCATTGACGAGCTGCCCGTCCTCGCCGCCATCGCGCCCTTCACCAGCGGCGGCATTCGCATCCGTGGCGCGCGCGAGCTGCGCGTTAAAGAATCCGACCGCATCGCTCTCGTCGCAAAAAATCTCCGTGCCATGGGAGCGGAAGTCGCCGAGTTCGACGACGGCCTCGACGTACCCGGCGGCCAATCCCTCCACGGCGCTCAAATCGATTCCGGCGGCGATCACCGCATCGCCATGGCCTTCAGCGTCGCCGCCCTCCGCGCCACCGGCGACACTCTCATCCACGGCGCGGACTCCGCCGCCATTAGCTTCCCTGAATTTTTCGATTTGCTGGATCAAGTCGCCGAGCGCTAGCGCTGAATATCTTCCGCGACAACGCCTACAAGAAAAGAAATGGCCCGGCACTTCGCCGGGCCATCTCATCTGCGAATCGACTCGCCAACTATTGCGCCGGCGGCGGCGCTGCCGGCTGTTCCTGCGTCAACGGCGGAGTCATCGTCGGCTCGTTCCCCGGTGTCGCTGCTTCCACACCCGGAACCACCGGCGTCGTCGTCACGGTCCCTGACGCGGCCTCCGTCAGGTTGATGCCGTAATGCTGCAGCGTCGAAGCCAGCGTTTGGTAAAGCCCTGAGCGGTCCTTTGCGTAGGCGGCGTGCGCGGCAATCAAATTGTCCTCCGCCATCGCCCGGTTGCGCTCCTGCTGCAGTACACTCGCCGTCGTCGATGCGCCCAGGTGCAGCTTCTTCTGCTCTGCCTCCAGGCTTTGCTGGTTGTAATCGCGTGCCGCTTCCGCCGCCTTCACCTGAGCGCGGTCATTGGCCAGCGCGTACATCGAGTTCACCACCTGCATGCGAATCTCGGTGTGGAGTTGCTCCAGCCGCAGCTCCGCCTGCCGGTATTCCATCATCGACCGCTCCTGCACCGATTGTGCTTCGCGGTTGCGAATCGGAATTGTCAGATTGAAGCCCATACCCTTGTCCGGGGCGGAGTTGTTTAACGAGTGTTGGAAAGTGGTCCCATAGCCTGTCGGTGCCTGGTCGCAAACGCTCGGCGGATAAAACCCCGACACGCCGCAATTCGGGCTAATCGAGCCGCCGATTCCCTGCCCGTAGTAGTAACCAAACACGTCGAATGTCGGCAGCAGCGCATTGCGCGCGCCCCTCAGCGTGATCTCGTCGTTCTTCAGGGTCAGCACCGCCTGCTCCAGCTCCGGCCGCTGCTGGAACGCCTCCTGCACGAGCGCCTCTACCGGCTGGCTCTCTTCCGGAATCGCATCAAGGGTTACGCGATCGGTTGGAACGACGGGCGCAGCCGAAAGCGCCGGATCGTTGAGATTGCGCGCAATGGCCTGCTTGATGACCTGCTGCTGGTAGTTCAGTGCGCTCTGCGCGCTGATCAACGATTGCTGGTCGGTGGCCACCGTCGATTCCGCGTTCACCACATCCAGCGGCGCCATCGTGCCGATTTCAAGTTGCTTTTTGTTGTCGGTCAGCAGTTGGTTGCTTTGGTCCAGGGCCCGCTCTTTGGCCTGCACGTCCTCGTAGGCCTGCACCAGCCCCCAGTAAATTGATTCCACCTGGTTTACGGTGTAAAGAATCTGCTGCCGGAATGAGGAGTCCGTGATGCGCCGATCGTTGATCGCCTGATAAATCAAGCGCTTGTTTACCCAGATTCCCGCCCCCTGCAGCAGGTGTTGCGTCAGCTGTGCCTTGAAAGTCGAGTACAGCTCTGGGCTCAACTCCGCAATCGAGTTGCTGGTGGTGGCGTATTCGTTGTTGAAGCCGATTTGCAGATTCGTGCCAGTCACAAAGCCCTGGTTGAACGAAAAATTGTATTGGTTCGTCGAGCTGGTGCCGCCGGTGAAGAAGTTCGTCGAAGGCTGGTGGTCGCGATCGAACTCGACCGTCGCCGAAACGTTCGGATCGAGATTCTCCGGATAGGGTCCCGCTCCGTTCGTTGTCTCCGACAATCCACTTGCGCCGGAACCCGCGCCGCCAGAACCTACCGTCGTTCCGCCGGGGCCCCCGCCCGTCGACAATGTCGAAGTCGAGCCGCCCAGCGTTCCTGTCACCAGCCCCGACGGTGCTCCGAAGAGAATCGGCGCGCCGGACTTGGCTCGCAGAATGTCCGTGTCCGCGATATCCAGGTTGTAGCGCGCAATCGCAATGTCGTAGTTGTTCTCGATCGCCAGCGCGATCGCGTCCGACAGGCTCAGGTAAATCTTGCCGTCTTTCACCAGGTCCGAAAGCCGCACGGAATTCTCAAAGCTCGACTTGGGAATGTTCGTCGGCACGTAAACGCCGATCGGATTGCGAAGCCAACTCCCGAACGGCTTGGAATAATCGCGGCTCGATTCGCGCAGCGGGTACGGCTGTGTCGCCACAGGCACCGGCGCCGACGGCAGCGCCGAAGCTGCCTTGTCAGGCCCCTTCGAGCCTGCGCCCGTCGCTTGCCCGTAACCCGCCGGCATCGTCGCCGCCAAGGTCAGCAGCACAACAGTAAAGGCGCGCAACCGCTCGCCGCTTTTCCTCACCGCATCTACCTGCGTCGTTCCTTTGCGTTCATTGCCCTGTGCACTCCGCTCCCCACTACTCACACCCGTCCTGTAAGAATGCATATTTCCTCTCCACATTTGGTTGCGCCGCTTGTTTGCGCTGTTAGTTCGCGATGCTTGTTTGCGCTTCTTGTTTGCGCTGCTCGGTTGCCCTGCCCGGTTGCCGTGCCCCGTTGCCGTGCCCCGTTGCCGTGTCAGAAACGATCTGCCTCGCCGAGACCAACTCACTCGCCCCGCCCAGAAGAACGCTCTATGTTCGCCAAGACGATTATCGCCTCCACGTTGCCTGTGAAGGCTCTTCCTTGATTACGAAATCGATACCCCTATCGTTCCCCGCACTCGTCTTATTCCGCTCATCCGCTCATAATCGCTGGTTCATCCGCGCAAATCCGGAGTTCGTTTCCGGAGCCTGATCCCGTTCGCAGACGATCGCCGCGTGCTGGAACCTTGTGCGCGCGAGCAAACCTTATCAAAGAATCGCTGAAGACTTCGACGGCCAGAGCCTATCAATGTCCGCTCCATTGGGCATCAGGACCAGCAATCAAGCCACCCAATCTTGATTTAACTAACTGGTTAGTAAAATACTGCTAAACCCGCCCCGAGCGCAACTCTAACGCGTCGCCGAGAGTCCGTTTATCGCTCTAACTATTGTGGATTCAACACAACAACTGAAAAGTCGTGTACAAAAACGTACCAAGACCTACTCGACTTTCGCGCCGGGCCACACCTTTCGATCCTCGAGGAGATCCTTGCCCACCCGTCTTCGTCGAGTACGCTGATAATCAGCGATCCCAGTGACCGATCAGCCTCAAACCGATCCCGGCCTCCAAACCTGGAAGCTCACTCTGGCTTACGACGGCACCGACTTCCAGGGCTGGCAGGTGCAGCCCGGTCTGCCCACCATCCAGGGCGAGTTGCAGGCTGCGCTCGGCCGTGTCACAGGCGAATCGCCTCTGCCCCAGGGCTCCGGCCGCACCGACGCCGGCGTCCACGCTCTGGCGCAGGTTGCGAGCTTTGCTCTCCGCGCTCCCATACCACCAGAGAACCTGCACCGCGCGCTCAATCGCACCCTCCCCCCATCGATTCGCGTCTCCGAAACCAGAACCGTGCGAAGCACATTCCATGCGCGGCACTCTGCTGTCGCCAAAACCTATGAGTACCGCATCCTTTGCGCCGTCGATTGCTCGCCCTTCCTCGCCCGCTATGTCTACGCCTGCCCCTGGCATCTCTCGCTTGATGCTCTCCAGGCCGCCGCGCGCCTCTTCGTTGGCGAGCACGACTTCCTCAGCTTCGCCGCAACCGATCCCGACCAATCGCATAGGAACCTCTCCGAAGAAGAGGAACCTGGCGATCGCGACCTGACTGGTGACGCGCGGTCGAAGGCCGTGAAGACGGGAACGATCCGCACCATTCTCACTTCGGCTTGGGTCGAGCGCACAACCGATGCCGGCGACCTTCTCGTCTACCGCGTCCGCGGCGACGGCTTCCTCCACCACATGGTGCGTACCCTGGTTGGCACAATGATCGATGTCGGCCGCGGCCAACTCGCCCTCGAAGAGATTCCCCGCATCCTCGCCGCCCGCTCCCGGTCCCAGGCCGGCCCCACCGCGCCGGCACGCGGCCTCTTCCTGCACTCCGTGGAATATGATGAGGAGAACTTATGACTCAAAAAGAGCGTTTCAAACCGGCAAAAGCAAGCGAGACTCAGGCGCTGCTGCAAATCCTGGCCATCGGTGAGGCTCAAGTGTCAGCCGGCCAAGTTTATTCCCTTGAGGACGTCATCAAGGACATTGCTGCGCGCCCCTCCATGCTTAAAACAACAGCGCGTGGGGATAGAAAAAAGCCAAACAAGCAAGAGGATTAAGTTGATCGTGGACTCGACTCCGCGCGAAACGAGAACGGGCAAGCTATTCTCCTGCTACTCTGAATTCACTTCGATGCCGGTTCTGTCTTCAGCCTCGGCGTTCTCGCGTGTCACAGCCCTCGCTTCGCAGAGGCCCATTCACGCTGCCTTCGCATGGCTGCACGCGAATCCCAAAACCATCATGGACTGGCAAGTTGAGCTCGTCGCGATTCCCGCGCCCACTCACGGCGAGCAGGCTCGCGCCCAATGGCTGGCCGGGCGATTCAAGCAGATCGGTCTCAGCAGCGTCGAAATCGATGCCGCCGGAAACGTCCTCGGCACTTTGCCCGCCGTACACCTCCCCGCCGACAGCACCGGTCCCGTCGTTTTGCTCTCCGCACACATTGACACCGTCTTCCCCGCCGCCACTCCGCTCAATCCCGTCCTCAACGGCGATCGGCTCGAAGCTCCTGGCGCCAGCGACAACGCCGCTGGTGTGGCCGGGATGCTCGCCATCGCGAGCGCGCTTCTCCACGCCCGCGCCTCGAACGCGGGACCCTCGAATCCGGAATTCGCCCTGCCCGTCCCGCTCGTCTTTCTCGGCAACGTCGGCGAAGAGGGTGAGGGCGACCTGCGCGGCGTGCGCCATATCTACGAGCACAGCGCGCTCGCCGGCCGCATCGCCGCTCATCTCGTTCTCGATGGCCCCGGCGCCGAAGCAGCCGTCACCCAGGCTCTTGGCAGCCGCCGCTATCAAGTCGCCATCACCGGGCCCGGCGGCCACAGCTTTACTGACGCGGGCATTCCCAACCCCATCGCTGCGATCGCCTCCGCACTGGCCGCGCTCGCTGAAACTCCGCTGCCCGATGAGCCGCGAACCACGCTCAACCTCGGCACCATTCGCGGCGGCATCAGCGTCAACTCGATCCCCGAAAGCGCTCAGGCCAACATCGACCTCCGTTCCACCGACCCCAATCAACTTCTCCGCCTTGAAGTCGCTCTCCATCGCGCCGTCGAAGACGCCGTCGATCACTGGAACGAAAAAGCCAAATCGGCCGGCGCAGGTTCGCGCTCGCGCCTGTCCTTCGCGGTCTCGAAAATTGGCGACCGTCCCGCCGCGCAACTGCCCAGCGATTCGCCGCTCCTTTCCACTTTGCGAGCCGTCGACCGCCATCTCGGCCTGCGAACCGACCTCCGCCTCGGCTCTACCGACGCCAACATTCCGCTTGCCCTCGGCGTTCCTGCACTCTCCATGGGAGCAGGCGGCGACGGCGGCGATGCTCACACGCTGCGCGAATGGTACTCCTCGAAAGACCGCGAGCTCGCGCTCAAGCGTGTGCTGCTTCTCACCCTCGCCATGCTGGAATGGGCCGCCGATCAGTAACTGTCGACCAGTAGCACCGCTTCCCCCCGCCGGCCGTCACTTCCTGCGCCTCTTTTGTTCCCGCCCTCGTCTAATCAGTCAGGACGCAGCTTGGTCTTCATCAACGCTCTCGTGTCACACGGAAGAGCCAGTGCCGCACCCGCTCGCGAATGGCTATACTGAAGAGGTAGCGCCATCTGCTTGCCGGCCCACGGCATAAGCGCCCTATGAGGTCAGTAAACTCTATGAAATCGCTCTTCGAACGGCTTCGCTCGCGCCGTCTCGCCTCCGTCTTCATCTTGCTCGCCACCGTCTCCGCCGCCGTCCTGGCCGGATCGTATGCCGCTCACGGAGTCCGCGGCCAGGAAACTCAGAACAGCAGCACCAATGCCACCCCCCTCAAAGTCGTCACCACGCCCACCCCGCCCAACGACTTTGTGCGCATCGCCAAAGCGGTGGGACCGGCAGTCGTGAACATCAATACCCAGACGCTGCCCAAGCAGTCGGACAAAGGCGGCCGTCGCAACTTCCATCAGTTCCGCTCCCAGCCCAACCAGCAGAACCCCGGCCAAAATCCCGGCGACGGCGATCAGGACAACGGTCAGCAGGGTCAGGGGCAGGACGACTTCCAGAACTTCTTCAACCGCTTCTTCGGCGGCCAGGCTCCCGGGCCCGATGACGGCGGCGACAACGGCGAGGTGCAGGAGTCACTCGGCTCAGGCTTCATCGTCGACGCCAAGGGCTACATCATCACCAACGATCACGTCATCGACAAAGCCGACAAGATCTACGTCAAGCTCTCCACCGATCCCGACACGCAGGACCTCGGCCGTCCCGCACGCGTCATCGGCTTCGACAAAGCCACCGATCTTGCGGTAATCAAAATCGACACCAGCACGCCGCTTCCCACCGTCAAGATGGGCAACTCCGACACGGCACAGGTTGGTGACTGGGTCGAAGCCATCGGCAGTCCATTCGCGCTGGCGCAAACCGTCACCGCAGGCATCATCTCCGCTAAGAATCGCACCATCGAGCAGGGAGTTCCGGGCCAGTTCCAGCACTTCATCCAAACAGACGCGGCCATCAATCCCGGCAACTCAGGCGGCCCGCTGCTGAACATGAACGGCGAGGTCATCGGCGTCAACACCGCCATCTACACGCAATCGGCCGGCTATCAGGGCATCGGCTTCGCCATGCCCTCGAACACCGTTGTCGACGTCTACAACGACCTCATCGGCTCCAGCCACAAGGTCACGCGCGGCTCCATCGGTATCTCGTTCAAAGAGGGACTCTCCGGCTCAGTGAATCGCGTGTACGGTTTCAAGAACGGCGTAATCGTCTCGGGAGTGCAGCCTGGCGGCCCTGCGGATAAAGCCGGCCTCGAGGACGGCGACATCATCGTCGCGGTCGATGGACGCTCCATCAAGGACGGTGACGATCTGGTCAACGAAATTGCCAGCCGCAGGCCCGGATCGACGATCCGTCTCGGTTACATTCGCGATGGCAAACCAAAGGACACCACAGTCACCATCGGCGATCGCGATACCGTCTTCGCCGATGTCAACAATCCGCAGCCTGAGAGCGCTGACAACAGCGTCGTCGGCGCGGGCGAAGCCAAGCTCGGCATAGTCGTCCAGGAAGCCCCGCCGGAAACGGTCAAGCGCATTCATACCGCCGGCGTCATCGTTGAATCGGTCCGCCCCGGCTCCTTTGCTGACCTACAGGGGCTCGAACCGGGCCTGGTCATTACCCATGTCAACCGGCAGACAACTTCCAACAAGGATCAATTCGATGCCGTGGTCAGCAAACTCAAAACCGGCGATGATGTGGTCTTCGAAGTGATCGACCCGCATCATCCCGAACAAGGAATCAACTATATCGGCGGCACCTTATAGCGCATTGCACTGGCGCCGGAGGCGGCCAGCGGTTCCGCAATTGCAGCGTTCTCGAGCCATGGAGGCCAAGTGGATTTTCCCTTAAGGAAAATCCACCCTGCACCGAGGCGGGAAATGGCTACAAGAACTGCGGAACCGCTCTTTTCCCCGCTTCCGGCGCTGGTTTCCAAAGTAATCAGGTTAATGCGCTTGCTTCGTTTTCCCCTTGCCCCATTTCTAGCCCTTGGCTAAACTTCTACGAAGAGTTCTTGAAATTTTCGAGTAATTCAGGCGGCGTTAAGATGCCTTCATTTCGTCGAGGATTGGCACTTCTGATTTCCGCGGCCCTGCTTGTGCCGCCCGCGTTTGCTTCATCCTTGCGCCACAGTTCCGCGAGCAGCCACTCTGGCGCCAGCACGCACAAGGTTTCGCACAGCCGCCACAAATCGCGCCGCGCGCGCGGCCAGCAAGCCATTGATCCCGATCGGGTCACGCAGATACAGCAGGCCCTCGTTCGCGAACACTACATGACCGCCGACCCGAACGGCGATTGGGACTCCACCACCGTCGCCGCAATGCAGAAGTATCAGGCCGATCATGGCTGGCAAACCAAGCTGATGCCCGATCCGCGCGCGCTCAAGAGTCTCGGCCTCGGTCCCGATTACTCCACCGCACTCAACGCCAATGGATCCAGCTTCGCTGCCCCGCCATCCAACAGCACGTCTCCAACTCAGACTGCCGGCTTTGTCGCCGCCTCGGGCGTGCACCAGTAGTTACGGCTTCCGCCGCAAGGCACCCTAGGAAATTCCAGGTTGTTTGTCTCAGCCTCCGAACGCGAGACGAAGACCTATCGGACTTCCTCAGAGAGTTGCGCGGCGCCTGAATGACCGGAAGTTAAGCGCAGCCCAGACCACCAGGCTGGCGACGGCAAGCAATTCGGCCACACGGTCAATCAACAGCCACGTAAAGACGATCATCATCAGGAAAATGCCCCACTTCGCGGATTCCTCGCGCATGGCTCGAAGCCACGAGGTAGGCGAAGCGGGCCGGGGATCCCGGTCGTGGCCAAAGGATCGCTCCAACAAAATCAGTCGAAGAGCAAGTAGAGACTCGCCCAGCAAGAGAATCACGGCCCCTGGAAAAGGCGCGAGCGACGCGACCCCAACTGCAAAAAGAACGCTGCCAATATGCCCCGACGGGCGAATGCGCGGACGACGCCCACTGTTTTCCGGTGTGATTGGCGCAGACGCGACCGCCGCGGTGCAAAGCGCGGCGCCGGCGCCGATCAACGCCGTGGCGAAAGCAAAGTACAGGCGCTCAAGTAGCCTGGCGTCGGGCCGATGCTCCACAATTCGCCAGACAACATCGACAGGATCGAAAAGATACGTAAGAAAAGCCGTGCCGACAACGAGGAAGCGAAGGAGCGGTTGGTGACGAAACTCAAATTCTGTCGCCTTCATCGTCATCATGCAATGCGCCCCGAAGATTCAGTCGTCTTGCCTCGGCCCCTGGATTCCGTCGGACAATGCAGCACTCTTACTGTGCTAGACGCGCTCTGTCGCCAGCAAATCGGCCATCGTCTCGCGCCGCCGGATGAGCCGCGCCTTCGCGCCCTCCACCAGCACCTCCGCCGCGCGCGGACGCGAATTGTAATTCGAGCTTTGCACCATTCCGTATGCCCCGGCATCGAGCAATGCCACCAGGTCGCCGGGCTCAACCGGCACGAGCTTGCGATCGCGCGCAAAGAAGTCGCCGGACTCGCACACCGGCCCCACCACGTCCACAACGCACGCCCTTCCTGCCCTCGGCCGCACGGGAACAATCTCGTGGTGCGCCTGGTAAAGCGCGGGCCGGATCAAATCGTTCATGGCCGCGTCGGTAATCACGAAAGTTTTTTTGCCGTTGCGCTTCACGTAGAGCACGCGCGTCACCAGCGCGCCGGCCTGCGCCACCAGGAATCGCCCCGGCTCAATCAGCAATCGGCCGTCGAATTCACCCAGCGCACGATTCAGCGCCTCGGCGTACTCCTCCACTTTGCCCGCCGCATCAAACGCGCCATCGTGGTAGTCGATGCCCAGGCCGCCGCCCGCATCGATCGCCTTGAGCGTGATTCCGTCTTCCCTTAGTTGCATCGCCAGCTTGCTCACCCGCGCAATCGCCGCGCCAAAAGGATCGGCAGACCGGATCTGCGACCCGATGTGAACGCTCACTGCATACGCCTCGAGCCAGCGATCTTTCGCCGCGCTCCTGTAGATCGCGCGCGCGCGCCGAATGTCGACGCCGAACTTGTGCTCGCGCAAGCCGGTGGAGATGTACGGATGCGTATCGGCGAAGACGTCCGGGTTCACGCGCAGTGCAAAGCGCGCGCGGATCTTGAGCTTGCGCGCCCGCGCCGCCAGCAGTGCAAGCTCGGCCTCGCTCTCCACGTTGAATGCCAGGATCGCCGCCTTAAGCCCCGCGTCAATCTCCGCGGCCGTTTTCCCGACGCCGGAAAAAACCACGCGCCCGGCAGCTTCCGGCGTCGCCGCCATTACGCGCTCGAGTTCGCCGCCGGAGACGATGTCGAATCCCGCGCCGCGCTTCGCCAGCAGCTTCAGAATCGCTAGCGCGGAGTTGGCCTTCACCGCATAGCAAACCAGATGATCCCGCCCAGCAAGCGCCTGCTGAAACATCGCCAGCCGCTCGGCAATTTGATTGGCAGAATAAACATAAAGCGGCGTACCGAATCGCCTGGCCAGCGATTCCAGCGAGACGCCGCCGCAATGCAGTTCACCGCCTGCCTGCGGACGATAAAACGGACGCGAAGTTTTTGGCTCAGCCACAAGTCAAATCCAAAACCAAAAGAATACATTGAGCGTACAGCATTTGGCCCTCATTTTCTCCGCGCACTCACCTTCTTCCGCCAGCCCATTACAATATCCGTGTGACTCAGTTGCCACCGATTGATCCTGTTGATGTCGTCGGCGTCGGCCTCAACGCCACGGACACCCTCATCCCGCTCGACAAATTCCCGGAGCCTAGTTCCAAAGTCCAATACAGCAGCCGATCCGTGCAGCCCGGCGGCCAGGTAGCCACCACCGTTGTGGCCTGCCAAACCTGGGGCCTGCGCACCCGCTACGTGGGCAAGCTGGGCGACGACGATGCGGCGCGCCTGCACAAGGAAGCCTTTCGCCGCGTGGGCGCCGAAGCGCAAATCGTCACTGTTCCCGGAGGCGCCAGCCTGCACAACGTCATCCTCATCGACGCCGCCGGCGAGCGCACCGTCATCTGTCAGCGCAACGAGCAGATGGTTCTTCAGCCGTCGGACCTTCGCCGCGAATGGATCGTGAATGCCCGCGTGCTGCATGTGGACGGCCACGACACCGCCGCGGCCACGCAGGCCGCAAGCTGGGCCCGCGCCGCAGGAATTCCCGTTGTCGCCGATCTCGATGACACCTATCCCGGCATCGAAGAGCTGGTCGCCAATATCGACTATCTGATCGTGAGCGAGGATTTCTCCTGCCGCTTGATGGAGGACTCGAACCTCGAGCGCGCCCTGCGCCGCATGCAGTCGCGCTACGGATGCCGCTTGAGCGCTGCAACCCTCGGCGAAGACGGCGTGCTCGCCTGGGACGGCAAGCAGTTGCTTCACAGCGCAGCCTATCGCGTGCCCGTGGTCGACACCACCGGCGCAGGCGACATCTTTCGCGCCGGATTCATTTACGGCTTGTTGCGCGACTGGCCGCTCGACCGCCAACTCGATTTCTCCTGCGCCGCCGCCGCCATGAACTGCATGGCCCAGGGCGCGCGCGGCGGCATTCAGCCCGTTGCCGCCATCGAGAACCTGATGTCCACCGTCGCGCGCTACGAAAGCGAGTTCGGCGTGCAGGCGCTGGACGATTGAAGGGTCACGCCCTCCCAAGTCTCGAATGGGACTCGCGGCCGTCGCGCATCGCTCGCGAGAAAGCAGATGAACGCAGGAAGTTATGAAGAGGCCTTAATGATGATTCCAGGTAAATCCGTGTTGACGATTCCCCAATTGATCGCGCCCCTTGTGGTGGCCGGGATCTTTATTGCTGCGTGTTCTCTTTTCAAAGAGCCCAACCGGCGCAATTTCAGCGCCATTATCGTCGCAGGCGCCGGGGCCGCTTATCTGAACGGAGGACTGGGCATCTGGGAGTTCGTGTTTTGCGCGGCGATCACGGCGCTCGCGTACTGGGGATTCAAAGATTACCGGTTCATCGGGATTGCCTGGATTCTGCATACCGCCTGGGATGTGGTGCACCACTTCTACGGCAACCTAATCGTGCCTTTCGTTCCCACGTCCTCTGCCGGATGCGCCATCTGCGACGTTGGCGTTGCTGTGTGGTATTTTCTCGGCGCGCCTTCAATTTATTCGCGCACACGAAGAGCCTCGATTGCCTAGGAGCAGCCTTGGCGCGTTCGCGGGTTTCAAGTGCGAGGCCTCGCCCTCTGGACCGAGTGCTGTTCGTGAGCACCCAGAGACATGGGGAACGTTTCTTGCACTGGGTCTCGGCCAGGTGCTCGGTTTGTATGCTGGATTTAGAATTGAAAGAGAACTTCAGGCTACCTGCACGAGCCTGGTGATTCCGCAACCTTGCCCGGCACCACGGAGTAATTTCAATGGCACTATTCAAGACTGCAAATCCTGCCCTCGGCCAGAACACCTTCAGCGACTTTCAGAAAAGCCAGTACGGCGGCCCGCTGGTTGACGCTTCGGCGCGCATGACTCTCAGCGGCACCATCAACAAGACCGGCATTCTGCTCCTGTGCGTCGTAGCCACCGCCGCCTGGACGTGGAACTCGTTCATGCAGACGCACGACCTGATGAGCTTCGCGGTTCCGGCCATCATGATCGGCGTCATCGGCGGCCTCATCTTTGCCTTTATCACTATCTTCAAGAAGGAATGGTCGCCGGTCACCGCGCCCATCTATGCCCTGCTCGAGGGGCTCGTGCTGGGCGGCATTTCCGCAATGTTCGAGTTGCAACATCCCGGCATCGCCATGGAGGCCGTCGCTCTTACCTTCGGCACGCTCTTCGTCCTGTTATTCCTTTACAAGACCGGAGTCATCAAGGTCACGCAGAAGTTTCGCCTCGGCGTGGTCGCGGCCACGGGCGGCATCTTCCTCTTCTACATGGCCCAGATGCTCCTGAGCTTCTTCCACATCCCGTTCTTCAGCTCCGTCTATGGCAATGGCATCGTCGGCATCGGTTTCAGCCTCATCGTCGTCACCGTCGCCGCGCTCAACCTCGTTCTCGACTTCGACTTTGTCGAGCAGGGCGTAGCCTACGGCGCGCCCAGGTACATGGAGTGGTACGCCGCATTCGGCATCATCGTCACGCTTGTATGGCTCTACCTTGAAATCCTGCGCCTGCTCGCGAAGATGCGCAGCCGCTAGCGGACAGCTTTCAGTCGCCAGCTCTCAGCTGCGAGCTGTTGCCTGCTAGCCGCTCTCTGTTCTCTGTTCCCTGGTCTCTGTCTTTACGCCGCCTGCGGCGAAATCAGCGTAAACGTCACGGTTCCCGCGGTGCTCCGCTTGTGCAGAGTGCCGCGCGGGATCACCAGCATATCGCCCTTCTCGAGCGTCATCGTCGTCGCGCCCTCTGCTTCCGGCGCATGCCACTCGCCCGGCCCAATACTGTGCGCGCCTTTCGGCGTCCCACCTACCTGGTAAACCGTCTCCCCGTCCAAAACCAATAAAATATGGTCGCGCCCCTCGTGCCACTCGAATTCCTTGGCGCTCTTTGCCGTCTCCACCGTCAGCACCACGGCAAAATTCTTCCCCTGGACCAGATTGTTGTTGCCCGGGCTGCCCACAAGCGCCTTCGCGTCGTCCTGAATCTCCTGCGCGCGAAACAACTGGAATCCCGCAGGGCCTACGTTGGCCGCGCCCTGTGCGCTTGCCATTGGAGCGAGAAACGACGAATTCGCCAAGGTGATTCCCGCGGCGGCTGCCAGAGGTGCAGCACGCAGAAATTCGCGCCTGCCCGCATTCTTTAGGACAACTTTGTTCATCGGATTTCTCCCGAAGCCCGGTTCCATTTCGCCCGGCTTCGTGCCGAATTCTATCAGCAGCGCGCTGAGCGCGAAGAGCGGACCGAACCTAGGCCTCAAACTGCCGCAGCCACGGCGCCACAATCGCGGCCACCTTCTTCGGCTGTTCGTAAGCGGCGAAGTGCCCGGCGCATGGAATCACGTGCAACTCGCATCCGCCCGGAGCCGCACGAAACGCCTCCATATCCGCTGCCGTCACGTTGGCGTCCTCGGCGCCTGCAATCGCCAGCACCGGCACGCGAATCGTCGCCACAGTGGAAACCGAATCCGGCCGCGCCGCCAGCCCCGCCTGCACCGCAACCACGGCCTCGGCAGTCAGCTTCATCTGCGCGCGCACTTCCGCGACCACTTCGGGGCGTTCGCGCCGAACCGACGGCGCAACCGTGCTCTGCGCCATGCCGTCGAAGAGCGCTTCAACGCCATCCGCTCGCGCCCGCGCGATGGTCTCCATCCTCTTGGCCAGGTTTGCCTCCGCATCCGGCTGCGGTTTCGAGCAGACGAAGATCATTCCGCGCATGCGGTGCGGCGCCCTCCGCCACAACTCCAGCTGCAGGTATCCGCCGATCGAGCATCCGCCAAAAACAGCCTTCGAAATTCCTAAATGATCAAGCAGCGCCAAAACATCGGTAGCAAGCTGCGCCATGGTCAGCACCGGCGCGCTCGGCACATTCGCGAATCCGCCCGTCGGCAGCCCCGATCCCAGTTCCGAACAGCCGTGCCCTCGCAAATCGGGAACGACCGCGCGAATCCCCGCAAGCTCCCGCGTCAGCGGACGCCAATAATCACGATCGAGAGGTGTGGGATGCAGCAGGACAACCGGCAACCCCTCGCCCGCGTCACAGAAACTCAATCGGGCGTCGCCGGAAACGTACTCGCCGTTCATATTTGAACCAATCAAACTTGAGCCAGTTACACCTGAGCCAGTCACATCTGAGGCGGATACGCCCCCGGATACGGCCCAGGATACGGAGCCATTTCTTCGGGAATCCCGATCCAGGCGGCCACGTAGGCCACGCCGACCAACCCGCTCGAGCAGAAGAACCCGACTACCGCGAGAATCCGGACCACGGCCACGTCCCAGCCGTTCGACTGCGCCAGCGCCATGCAAACGCCGCCAATCACGCGTCCCACGTGGGGCCGCAGCAGCGGACGGCCCGGTATCGCGGTGGCCATGGGCACAACCCCGCCGCAACCCGTGCAGAATCGCGCGCTCGGATGCAATGCATTTCCACAATTCTGACAGAACGCCGCCATGATCAATCCCTCCCGAGGAACAGGCCCGCTGCTCTTATCATACGAATCCGCGCCCAGTCCGGTTCCATCGCGCCTCTCGCTTCTGATCCCTTCCCCCTAATCCCAGGTCCCTACCTCTATTCCTGTTCTTGTGCTCGCAAGCACAAAAAATGCTTCAACGCTTGAGCTATCCTTCCACGAATGGTCCTTGACGGCAGGTCGAGGAGACGGAGTGGCACATGGGGACGGCTTTCAAGGATCTCATAGTTTGGCAACGCGCAGTTCAGATGAGCCTGGCAATTTACAGATTCACCTCTTCATTCCCGGTCGTCGAACAATATGGTCTTACCAGTCAATTGCGGCGAGCAGCGGTTTCTGTCGCCAGCAATATCGCCGAAGGCTACGGGCGATCCACGAGAGGAGAGTACGTTCAGTCTCTCGGTCATGCCCGCGGATCGATTTGCGAGATTCAAACCCAACTTGTGATTGCATCGGGCCTGGGCTACGGCAAAGAAGAATTGAGAAAAGCAGCCGATAACCTGACAAATGAAGTGAGCCGAATGCTCGTGGCCATCATGCGCAAACTGCAGCAATGATGGAGGTTTTTCTAATCCCTGGTCCCTAATCCCTAATCCCTGCACCTTTCAGTTTCCTGTATACGGAGCGCGCAAGTACCTCCGTGCCTGGTCGGCGCGCGACGTGCTCGGTCCCGCGTCAATCGCCGCCTGATAATCCCGCAACGCAAGCTGGCGCTGCTCGCTCACATCGCGGGATTCTCCGGCATCGAGCAGCGACCGAATCTTGAGCTCCAGCCCCGCTCCGCGCGTCGCCGCAGCCTGCTCATAGGCCTCGGCCGCATCATCGTAGTGGCGCTGTCCACGCAGCGCATCGCCCAGCCCAAAGTCGGCCAGCTCCATCCGCGCCTCGGCAAAGTAGCCCGGCTTCGCGTTGTCAGTCTGGATCTGCCGGTACGCATCCACGGCTCGCATGCCCTCACCGGCATCCTTGCGCAGGTTGGCTTCTTCCAGGCAAAAAAGAAAATCGTGCGGATACTCATTCTTCAGTTGCCGCACCACCTCGATGGCCTGGTCGTACTTCCCCTCGCGGCGCAAAAAAAGCGCGATCGCTGTTCGCGCATCAAGTCCGGTCAGCACGCCGCGGTTGCCGGCGTCGCGCAGCATCTCCAGGCCCGTCGCCCTCGATCCCGTAATTCCGGCAAAGCCGATCATCAACTTAAAGGGCCACGGCAGCGCCCCAACCACATACTCGTAGACCCCCGTGATCAGTTTCGCGTCAACATAATTCGGATCCAGCTCCAGCACTCGCGCGGCATCGTCCCTAGCCTTCGTCGCCAGCCGGAACCCCGCTCCATATCCCCGTTCCACCATGGCCACGTAGGTGCATCGCAGGCTGCGCACCCAGGCGCGCGCAAACAGCGCATTCACATCGTTGGGATTCTGGCTCAACCGCCAATTCGCCTCCTCGACAGCCTCATCCGCAAGCGCAAAAATCTGGTCACGCTTCTTTTCGTCCTCAACGGTGGCGTGACGCCCCGTCAAAAAACCGTCGTTGGCGTAGAAAGTCGTATCGAGCAGGTCCTCGTTGTAAAGCTCCTGAAACACCAGCGCGTCCACCAGGTACGCCGTTGCCTGGGGGTCGCCCTTGTGCGCGCCGTGATAGCGCTCGAGGATCTCAACCGCACCGGTGTAATCCAGATTGTAGAAATCCTTGTAGGCGGCCCGAACCTGCGGGTCGTAATTCATCGGGTTGGTATCCACACCCGCCGCCCAGGCTGCGCCAGCCGCAGCCAACCATAGAATCCCGATCACCCGCCAACGCATTCCGAACGATCCCACCCTCAACGCCGGTTTCCGCACTCTCTTATCGTATCGCCCACAATCCGTTAGGATCGAAGTATGCCCATCTCCGAAAGGCTGAACTCGTCAGTCTCCGCTACGCCGCAGGGGCACAAACTAGACGCCGCGCGCCAGCGCCTCATCGTCGCGCTCGATGTGCCCAGCGCGGCTGCGTCGGATGAGTTGGTGAAAAGTCTCGAAGGAACCTGCCACTGGTTCAAAGTTGGGCTGGAGCTCTTCACCGCCGCCGGGCCTGCCGTCATCGAGCCTCTCGTCGCGCGCGGCTACTCCGTCTTCCTCGACCTCAAGTTCCACGACATTCCCAACACCGTCGCCGGAGCAGTCCGCTCGGCCGCAACATTAGGCGTGCGCATGATCAACGTTCACGCCGCAGGAGGGCCGGCAATGCTGGCCGCGGCAAAATCCGCACTCGACAGCGTCGCCAACCCGCCCGAACTCCTCGCCGTCACAGTGCTCACCAGCATCGACGCTGCTGCACTCAAAGCGGGCGGCATCGATCACTCGCCCGCTCATCAGGTTGAGCTTCTGGCCAAAATGTGTCTCGAGGCCGGCATTCGCGGCTTCGTCTGTTCCCCGCAGGAGGTCGCCGCTCTCCGCAGTCTCGCCGGCCCCTCAGGAATTCTCGTCGTCCCCGGCATTCGCCCCGCCGGCGCCAACCCCTCCGGTCCCAATATCGACGATCAGAAGCGCATTGCTACTCCTGCCGACGCCATCCGCAACGGCGCCAGTTTCCTCGTCGTCGGCCGCCCCATCACGCAGGCGCCGAACCCGGCCCAGGCAGCCCAGGCAATCCTCGAAGAAATGGCCGAAGCGCTTCCGTCATAAGCTCGGCAGACAACCTCGCTCCTTTGCCCCTCGCTCTCGCAGGGGCATCTTCCATCTATTCCACTTCTTGTCACTCTGTTTCGTAACAGCCTGTCGGGAGCGGGGTCTTTTCGCTGGGGATTCGGGAGTCCGTGCTCTCCCACCCTCCCGGCAAAGAACGCCGGAAGGATGGGGCAACGGCGTCGTTGCGAAAATCCAGGCTTGCGAGTATTCGGGTTCAGCTTTTGGCCGGAGCGGTGTCGATGGGCACGGTGCCGTCCGGGTTTGCGGCGCCGGGTGTTGCGGCGGTAGGTGCGGCCGGCCCGTTTTCGGCCGCCGCTGCGGCGGCTGCGGCATTGGCGGCTGCTTTCGCTACGCTCTTGTGGTGGCGGACATCGGCGCCCTGCACCCAGAAGATGACGTCCTCGGCGATGTTGGTGGCGTGATCGCCGACGCGCTCGAGGCTGCGGCAGATCATGAGCGCGTTGAGGGCCTGCGGCGCGAGATGGCTCTGCTCTTCCATGACTTTTGTAAGCGCGCGGAAGGCGGCGCGATTCATCTGGTCGACGGCGTCGTCCATGGTGAGCACGCCGCGGGCCAGCTCGGCGTCGCCTTCGATGAAGGCCTGCAGGCTTTTGCGCACCATGTCGGCGGCCATTGAGGCCATGCGAGGAATGTCGACGGGGAGATCGACGGCGCCCAGCCGCTCCATGTGCCGGACGCGATCGCTGATGCTTTTAGCGGCGTCGCCCACTCGCTCCAGATCGGCGTTGATCTTGATGACGCTCAAAATGAATCGGAGATCGATGGCCATCGGCTGCTCCATGGCGAGCAGGTCGAGCGCGGCCTGGTCGATGTCGCGCTCCATGCGGTTGATGGCGATCTCGCTACGGCTGACCAGGTCGCAGATGGAAAGATCGCGGACCCGGTAAGCCTCAATGGCGCGCTGGATCGCCTGCTCGGCGAGCCCGGCCATGACCAGGAGATTCTCCTTCAGGTCTTCCAGGCTCTGTTGAAAACGTATGCGTGTCATCCAAACCTGCCCGTGATGTAATCCTCCGTGCGCTTGTCAGAAGGATTGGTGAAGATTTTGTGGGTCGAATCGAACTCGACCATGCGGCCGTTGAGGAAGAAGCCGGTATTCTCTGCCACGCGGGCCGCCTGCTGCATATTATGCGTCACAATCACGATCGTGTACTGCGACTTTAGTTGGAAGATGAGATCCTCGATCTTGGAGGTGGAGACGGGATCAAGCGCCGAGGCCGGCTCGTCCATGAGCAGGACCTCGGGGTCGACGGCGAGAGCGCGGGCGATGCAGAGGCGCTGTTGCTGCCCGCCGGAGAGGCTGGCGCCGGATTTTTTCTTCAGGTCGTCCTTGACCTCGTCCCAAAGCGCGGAGTTCTTGAGGGACTTTTCGACGACTTCGTCGAGGGACTGGCGGTGGGAGTAGCCGTTGAGCTTGAGGCCGGCGGAAACGTTGTCGTAGATGGACATGGTCGGAAAAGGATTGGGGCGTTGGAAGACCATGCCCACGCGGCGCCGGATTTCGACAGGCGTGGTGTCGTTATAAATATCGAGGTCGCCGATGCGGACGGTGCCGGTGACGCGGGCGATGGGATTGGTCTCGTGCATGCGGTTGAGGCAGCGCACAAAGGTGCTTTTGCCGCAGCCGGAGGGGCCGATGAGGGCCGTGGCGTGATTCGCGGGGATATTCAGATTGATGTCCTGCAGCGTGTGGTTGGTGCCGTACCACGCATTCAGGTTCGTAACTTCGATTCCGACTCCCACGTGCGCATTTCTCCTTCTTACCTTGGCTGAAATCGAAACATCGCGAGGCCGATTTCATCAAGAAAGCGGCCCATATCTCAAAACTCAAGACGGCAATCTCGAAGGAGAAATGCCGTTTTAACTTGTCCCTTTCAAGACGCCCCGGCTGGTGACAAAGCGGACCAGCGAGACGGCAAGCACAATGAGAACAATCAAAACCAGCGCTCCCGCCCAGGCCAGCCGGTGCCAGTCGTCGTAGGGAGAGATGGCGTAGACATAGATTTGCAGGGGCAGAGCGGCGATGGGCTCGTTGAGACTGGTGCTCCAGAAATCGTTGCCCAGCGCGGTGAAAATGAGAGGCGCGGTTTCTCCGGCGACACGGGCGAAGGCCAGCATGCAGCCGGTGATGATTCCGGGCGAGGCGGTCTTGACGGTGATGGAGATAACCGAGCGCCAGTTGGGAACACCGAGTCCCAGAGCAGCTTCGCGCACAGCATGGGGAACCATGAGGAGCATTTCCTCAGTGGTGCGGCAGATGGTGGGGATCATCATGATGCCCAGCGCAATGCCGCCTGCAAAAGCAGAGAAATGATGTTGCGGCACGACGATGAGCGAGTAAGCAGCGAGGCCCATCACGATGGAAGGAACGCCGTTGAGCACGTCGGCGGTGAAGCGGATGGCGTTGGCCAACTTGGTGCCGCGGCCAAACTCGGCGAGGTAAACGCCGCCGCCGATGCCGACGGGAACTCCGATGAGGCTGGCGAGTGCGAGCAGTGTGACCGAGCCGACAATGGCGTTGGCCATTCCGCCGCCCGACTCGCCGACCGGCGCGGGAATCTTGGTGAAGAAATCGAGATTCAGCGAGCTGGCGCCTTTGATGATGAGGTAGATGAAGATCGCGACCAGCGGCAGGATCACCAGCAGCGTCGACAACACCGCCAGAAAGGTCGCGGCCTTGTCAACCACCCCGCGGAGGCGTGTACGCGTTTTGAATTCCTGCCGCACTTGGTCTTCTATTTCCTTTCTCGGGATCCTCTTCTTCAGCGATTGCCTGACCTGTTTCTGTTTCTCAACGTTGGGTTGCCGGTGCTCCGCGCGTGACCGCCCAGACGAGCAGGCGGGCAATTGCGTTCACGATAATGGTGACGATAAAGAGCGCGAGGCCAATCTCGATGAGCGCGCTCAGGTGCATGTCGGTTACGGCCTCGGTGAATTCGTTGGCGATGACGGAGGCCATCGAGGCGCCATTGGCAAGCAAGGAACGATGAATCTCTGGTGTGTTGCCGATGACCATGGTGACGGCCATGGTTTCGCCGAGCGCGCGGCCGAGGCCGAGAATAACGCCGCCGACGATGCCGACGCGGGCGTTGCGCAGAACGCCCATGCGAATCATCTCCCAGCGCGTGGCGCCAAGGGCCAGCACCGCTTCGCGTTGCGAGTGGGGCACAGCCGTCATTACCTCGCGCGTGAGCGAGGAGATAATGGGCAGAATCATGATTGCGAGAATGACGGCTGAGGCGAAAAAGCCGAGACCGGTGGGATTGCTGTCGTCAAAGAATCCGGTCCATCCCAGGCTCTTAATGAGGAAGGGGTTCACGTAATGGCGGAGCAGCGGCACGAGGACGAAGACGGCCCACAATCCGTAAATGATGCTGGGAATTGCGGCCAGCAACTCGGTCAAAAAGGCCAGTGGCGCGCGGAGAAGTCCGGGACACATTTCGGTGAGGAAAATGGCGACGCCGATCGCCAGAGGAACCGCCAGCAGCAACGAGAGAAGCGAGGAGACCAGAGTGCCGTAGACGAATGGCAATGCGCTGAAGTAGCCGTTGACCGGGTCCCAGTAGGAAGGAAGACCGGTCGTCGGGTCGATGTAAGTTTTCCAGAAGAAGTTGAATCCGAAGGCTTGCCAGGAGAGCTGGGATCGCTCGATTAACTGCCATGCAATGAGGACCACAATGCCAAAGATGCTGAGCGCGCACAGAATCATGAGCGCCCGGAAGACTCGGTCGGCGATGGCAGAGTTGCCCCGCGCGAGCAGGAAGCGGCGAATGGCCGAGTGCTCCGGCGGAGGCACTGGGGCGGATGCCTGTGGAGGAGTCAAGGCGGCTTCCGGTTGAGTCTGGGGCTGGGAGATACGAATCTCAGGCACAGTGGCGTCCACAGTCGTCAGGCTACCGGGCAATTATGAACGCGAGGTTACAAGGAAGCAAAATCAAGCGCATACGGGTGGAAAACGCGATGACGCCTGAGCCGGCCGCGGGAGGCGCGGCGGACCTGGCGGGGGTAAAGAAGCCAAATCACAGCAAAAATGAGCCTTTTCGAAGTGTCATGGATCACATTGTGATCAGAAAATCGATGTACTAGCCAGGAATACGTCTACCTTCTTTACGGGTTCGCATGGTACAACTCCAACATGACAAAGGGAAAGACGACGCTGGCGCCAGGTCATGTGAACCTGCGCATGCTGGCCGATCATCTGGAGCTCTCCCAGACGACGGTTTCCCTTGTGCTGAATAACTCGCCGAGCGCCAAATCCATCCCGGAGGAAACTCGCAAGCGGGTGGTTGAAGCTGCGGAACGGCTGAACTACCGGCCCAACTATTTTGCACGGTCGCTGCGGCAAAGCCGATCCATGAGCGTGGGAGTATTGGCGCCGGACCTGAGCGAAGGCTACTTTACGCGCGTGATGAGCGGCGTGGTGCAGGAGCTGACCGCGGCCCATTACTTCTATTTCACCGCGTGCCACGATTGGAAGCCGGAGTTGATCGAAAAGTATCCCCGGATGCTGGTGGAGCGCGCGGTCGACGGCCTTCTGCTGCTCAATACGTCCGTGGAAGAGCTTGCGGTACCGGTGCCGGTAGTAGCCATTTCGGCGCATTGCTCGGCAGACAAGGTCGCAAATATCGTTCTCGATCATCACCAGGCGGTGCAGCAGGCGTTGGCTCATTTGTACAAGCTGGGCCACCGGCGGATTGCCATCATGCGCGGCCCGCGCGCGATTCCCGACTCGGAGTTCCGCTGGGAAAGCATTCAGCAGGTGGCCCGGGAGATGGATTTGAAGCTGGATCCGGATCTGGCGATCCGCATCGACGCGGCAGGATGGTCAACCAAGGCCGGGCAGCACCCCATGGCGCCGGAGATCGGCTTTAAGCCGATGCAGGCGTTGCTGGAAAGAACGCGCGACTTCACCGCTGTGTTTTGCTTCAATGACATTTCCGCGATCGGCGCCATTCGCGCGCTAAAGGATGCGGGACTGAGCGTGCCGGGAGACGTTTCGGTGGTGGGATTCGACGATATTCTATCCGCGGCGTATTCCACGCCTTCTCTCACCACGGTGCGCCAGCCGCTGGCGGAGATGGGCAGGCGCGGCGCGAAGGCACTGCTGGAGCGGATTGCAGACAAAAAGAAAGCGTTTCCAACAGACATCTTCATGGAATCGGAGTTGATTATCCGCGAATCGACCGGGCCGGCAAACAACGGACATTGAGACAGGAATTCAACCGCAAAGACGGGATTCAACTGCAGGCGGCGGCAAGCCAGCGGCTGATGTACACCTGCGCGTGAGCTTCTCCGCAGTAGTGGCGCGCGCCGGGCGAGTCGGCGGCTTCCCTGGTCCATTTGTAGACTGTCAGCTGAGCGTCGTTGCAATGGACGACGGTCCAGTGCTGCGGATTATCGCTCTCTTCACCGCAGATTTCACATCGATAGATGGTGCCGATCACGGGTGCGACCTCTCTCCCAGGGGACTTCGGGACTTAGGGACCAGGGACCGAGTCAGATCTTTGCCAGTCCCGAAGCAATTCTACTCGAGCATCTGCAGGTCGAGTGGCTCGACGAGCATGCAATCCATGGATTGGATGTGGGCCAGCGCGCGCTTCAGCGCGGAGGATTTACACGGCTCCACGGTGACCACGAAGGGCAGCGCGTGAGCCGGATAGCCGGCCTTTTGCACGATGGCGCGAATGTTGATCTGCTCCTCGGCGAGCGCGGTAGTGATGGCGGCCACGATGCCCGGGCGGTCTTTCACGAGGAAGCGTATGTAATGAGGAACCTCGAACTCGTCGCCGAGGCGGGCCGGGGCTGAGGGAATTTCGACGCGCTGCGATCCGTGCGCGAGGGCGAGCAGATCGCTGACGACTGCGACCGCGGTGGGATGGCCGCCCGCGCCGTGGCCGGAAAAAACAACGTCGCCGCCGTAGTGGCCGCTTGCGATAACCATGTTCTCGGTTCCCTGCGACCAGGCAAGCGGCGAGCGCAGAGCGACGAGCATGGGACCGACTGTAGCCGCGATCAGCCCATCGACCTGCTGGGCGCGCGACACCTGGCGAATGGTGCAGCCGAGATCGCGGGCATAGCTGAAATCGACGGACGTGATGGTGGTGATGGAGCGCGGAACGATTTCGTCGGGGTCGACCTGCACGCGTAGAGCGAGGCGCATGAGAATGGCAAGCTTGGCGCGCGCGTCGAATCCGCCCACGTCCTCGGTGGGGTCGGCTTCGGCATAGCCTTTGGCCTGTGCCTCGGCCAGCACGGTGGCGTACTCCGCGCCTTCTTCCATTTTGCTCAGGATGAAATTGCAGGTGCCGTTGAGAATGCCATCAAGGCGCTCGATGCGGTCGCCCGCCATGCCCTGCTCGAGGCCGGGAATGACGGGGATTCCGCCTGCCACGGCGGCGCCGTATTTCAGATGGCCACCTTTAGCCGCAGCCAGCCGCTCCAGATCGATGCCGTGATAGGCGATGAGTTTCTTGTTGGCGGTGACGACGCTTTTGCCTGCTTCGAGCGCGCGGCGCACCCAGGTTCCAGCGGGATCGAGGCCGCCGGCGAGCTCGACGATCACGTCCACATCGGAGGCGAGCACGGCATCGGCATCTTCGCTCCAGACGATGCTCGCGGGCGCCCAGGCCACGCGCTTGCGCGCGACCTTGCGGTTGAAGATGTGGGTCAGCTCGAGGCCTTGCGGCTTGGATTCGACGAGAATGCGCGCCACCGAGCTGCCCACTGTTCCAAAGCCGAAGATGGCAATGCGGAGATGGCGGGCGGAGCCGGGCTTGCGCGTGTGCGCGGCAGGCGTATCGGACGGCGGAGCGGAGCTGTGCGCTTGAGGCACCGGAATCTTCCTTTGCTTTGTGCCGGCGGGCAAGACCAGGCGATACGTAGATGATAGCCGAGGAAGGCAGTTGTCAGTTGTCAGTGGACAGTTGGCAGTGGGCAGTGGGCAGCGGTCGAGCATCAGTGAGTTGTGGTCCGCTCTCGTCTGATTTCCCTCGGCGCCGCGCGGATCATTGTCACTTCCTTGTCACTGGCTTCTCTGCGCTGTTGAGTGTCTGCTAGCATGAGCTTCAGATGCGGCGCGGCTTCTCCATTTTCCTCATCCTGTTTTTCGGGCTCGGGCCGCTGTCGGCCTTCGTCGATAGCAGCGCGGACGCGGGCCTGCCAGCGTGCTGCCGGCGGCACGGCGCGCACCATTGCGCCATGTGCGCCGAGATTATGGCCACGAGTGCCGGCCGGGGCATCGATCCTACCCCGAGCTTTTCCGCTCCGCTCACTTGCCCGCTCTATCACGGACTCACATTTTCGATGCTGATGCCGGCTCATGCGCTCGCGACCGCACCGGCAAGTTTTCACCCTGAGTTTACGCGCACTCCCGCTTCCGCGTTCGAGCGGATGGCGGAGTTTTCTCGCCCCAGCCGCGCGCATGCCGGACGCGGCCCTCCGGCAATCGAACACTGCTAAACCTGCCCTGAATCATTTGCCCTGAATTTGCCGGGACGATTCTATTCGTCCGCTTGGCGGAATGCGCTCGCCGATGTGGCGCCGCGCTCCGAGAGCGGAAACCGTTTTGTGCGCGATTGCGGGCGCTTCCCCAAATACTGCTATGCGTCGTGGCCCAGCGAAGGCGACGTGCGATGGCTATTTGCGTTCGAGCCGGCCTAGTCCGGGGGTCTTCTTTCATGCGACGTTTTCATCTTCTCGTGTTGGCGCTGTTGCTGGCCGCTTCCCTGCCCGCATCTGCGACGGTGTTTGCCACTGTGCACGGAGTGGTTCACGACCCGCAGCACCGGCCGATTGCGGGCGCGATGGTCACGCTCGAGGCCGCGGACTCCGATTTTGCGCTGCACGCCACGACCAGTGCCGAAGGGGAATTCGAATTGCTGCAGACGCCGATCGGCGTGTACCGGCTGACAGTGACAGCAAGCGGATTCGCCAACGCAACGCAGGCGCTCGAGGTGGAATCCGGCACGAATCCGGTGCTGCACATCCCGCTGGAGATCGCTGGCTCTATGCAGTCGGTGGTGGTGAGCGGAACGGCCAGCTCGGCCGACACGGTGACGCCGGCGACGCTGATTACGCGGCAAACGATCGACGAGACGCCTGGCGCTGACCGCACCACGGGCACCGAGATGATTACCGACTACGTGCCCGGCGCGTACATGACGCACGACATGCTGCACATGCGCGGCGGCCACCAGACGAGCTGGCTGATCGACGGCGTGGCGATTCCCAACACGAAAATCGCGTCGAACGTGGGCCCGCAGATCGATCCCAAGGACATCGATTCGATGGAGACCGAGCGCGGCAGCTATGACGCCGACCTGGGCGACCGCACGTACGGAATGTTCAACGTGCTGCCGCGGAATGGTTTCGAGTTCAACCGCAACGGCGAGGTGATGCTCTACGCGGGCAACTTGTACAGCGGCGAGGCGCAGGTGGCACTCGGCGACCACTCAGAGAAGAGCGCGTGGTACGCAAGCGCGACCGGGTCGAGGTCGAACTACGGGCTGGCGACGCCGGTTGCGGCGATCTACCACGATGCGACGAACTCCGAGAGCGGATTTGTGTCGCTGATCCGCAACCAGACGGCAAAGGACCAGATGCGTGTGGATGGGCAATACCGGCAGGATTTTTTTCAGGTGCCGTACGATCCGAGCCGGAACGACTACGAATGTCCCGGCGGCGACACGGGCTACTACTGTTCCTGGGGCCTGCGCGACACGCAAAAGGAGCGCGATTCGTTTGTCGTCGCGAATTGGGTGCACACGCTTTCGCCGAGGGCGCTGATTTCGGTGGCGCCGTTCTACCACTTCAACCAGGCGGATTACGATTCGCTCGCAACCGACCAGCCGGTGGCGACGACCTGGCATCAGCAATCGAACTACGCGGGCGCGCAGGCCGACGCTCGGCTCGATGCGGGCTCCAATGCATTTCTGAACAGCTTTTCCGGCGGGATGTATTCGTTTTATCAGAAAGAAGACGATCTGTTTGGCATACAGGTGAACGATGAAAGCGGACCATCGCAGCCCAACACGCCAGCCAACGAAAGCGCGGGGCTTGTGGAGTTTTCCGTTGGCGATCATCTGCGGCTGGGAAAGTACGTGACATTACTTGGCGGCGAGCGCTTCTCGATTTATCGCGCGGAGGTAAACGAGAGCGCAACGTATCCGCGCATCGGAGCGACAGTGCGGATTCCGAAACTGAACTGGGTGCTGCGCGGATTCTACGGACACTTTTTCCAGCCTGCGCCGATTCTTACAGTTTCGAGCGCGGCGCTGAATTACGCGAGCAGTTCGGGAGGCGGTGAGAACGCCTTCACGCCATTGCCCTCGGAGCGCGACGAGGAGCACCAGCTCGGCATCGAGATTCCCTACCGGGGATGGATGCTGGATGTGGATACGTTCAAGAATCGCGTGAACAACTTCCTCGACCACTCCTGCATTGGTGAATCGAATGCGTGCATTCCCATCGCCGTCGATGGCGCTCTGGTGCGCGCCTGGGAGATGACGCTGCACTCGCCGTCGCTCGGGCGCTACGGACAGTTCTATGTGACGTATTCGAACCAGATTGCCGAGCAGCGCGGAAATATTGTCGGCGGGTTTACTTGCAGCATTGCGACCGACCCGGCGTGCGACCTCGGGCCTGATTACGTTCCGCTCGACCACGACCAGCGCAACACGCTGAACACGGGGTTCACCGCGAAATTGCCGGCGCATACGTGGTTCGCGACGAATGTGTATTACGGATCGGGGTTTACGAACGGGCTGGCAGACGCGAACGAGGGGCCGTACAACGGGCCGTACCTGCCGGTGCACACGACGTTCGATGCGTCGGTGGGACATGCATTCGGCGAAAACTGGAAGCTGTCGGCGACGGTGACCAATGCGACCAATCACCGCGTGCTGCTGGATAATTCGATCACTATCGGCGGGCTTCACTGGAACGATCCGCGAATGTTCGCAGTGGAAGCGAGGTACAGGTTCAAGTTTTAGCAAGTTGGCGAGTTGGCGCCCGCTTCGCGGACGTTGGCAAGTTAGCGAGTTAGCGAGTTAGCGCCTGCTCCCACACTGGCGGCAAAAACAGAAGCGCCGCGAGGGTGGGGCACCTGTGATCTTTCAAGAGGTTGTCCATTCGATGTGAACCGGAGAAGCTGGTTGTGACGAGCAACTAGAACCTTCGGAGGAATCGAATGGACATTCATAAGAATGCCCGACTTAGCTTTCGCAGTCGAGAGGCGTTAGCCAGATTCGTTGTGGAGCAGGGAGTCACGCGGAAGGCGGTAGCCCGTAGCCCGTAGCTTCAGGATTGGACGTCAAACAGCCCGGGCAGCACTTCTCCGGCTTTGCCTTCGACGATGTGGGTGAAGGCGGAGGCGTTGAGCGGCGGCTCGGGGCCGATGTAGACGGTTTGCGCGCCCGACTGGCGAGCCCAATTGACGAAGCCGGCGGCGGGATAAACGTTGCCCGATGTGCCGATGACGATCATCAAAGTGGATTCGGCGATTTCGCGCTCGATGCGCGGCATCTCAAGCGGAATCTCGCCGAAGAAAACGATGTGCGGGCGCATGCGGCCACCGCAGGAGCAGCGGCCAACTTCGTCGAGGCTCGCGTAGATGGCGCGGTCGTCGACTGGCGGGCGGCCGCACTCGCGCTCGCAGCGCGCCTTGGCTAGCTCGCCGTGCATGTGGACGAGATTCCGCGATCCGGCGCGGTCATGCAGGTTGTCGACATTTTGCGTGCAGAGAAAATAGCGGCCGGGGAGCTGCGCCTCAAGCTCGGCGAGAGCGATGTGCGCGGGATTCGGATTCGCTTTGCTGCCCTGCGCGCGACGCGCGGAGTAGAACGCCCAGACTCCCGCTGGATCGCGACGCCAGGCGTCGGGCGTGCACACATCCTCGACGCGAAAACCAGCCCACAGGCCGTCTGAGGCGCGGAAGGTGGGCAGGCCGCTTTCAGCGCTGATGCCCGCTCCGGTGAGAACGAAGACGCGGTCCTCTTGCTTAATGGAGATTTGCGACATTCAGTTTCCAGCTTCTAGCTGCCAGCCTCTAGCCTCTAGCTTCGAAGCGCCATCCCAGAATTCCTTCTGTATTCAACGCACCTCGAATCAGCGCGAACCGCTAGTGGCTAGAAGCTAGCAGCTAGAAGCTGTTCCTACGGCACCAGCAAAACCTTGCCGGTGGTCTTGCGTTCTTCTATATCGATCTGGGCCTGGGCGGCTTCGGCCAGCGGATAGGTGTGCTCGGTGCGGAGTTTGAGCTCGCCCTTGGCAGCCCAGCCGAGCACGTCGCCTGCACGCCATTCCAGCTCCGCGCGCGTGGCGATATAGTGCCAGAGCGTAGGCCGCGTAAGAAAGAGCGAACCTTTGCTGTTGAGCTGAATCGGATCGAAGGGCGGAACGGGACCGCTGGACGCGCCAAACAGCGCCATCATGCCGCGGGGATGCAGGCAGTTGAGGCTGCCCTCGAAGGTGGTCTTGCCCACCGAGTCGTAGACGACGTCAACGCCTTTGCCGCCGGTGAGGCGCTTGACCTCGGTTTCGAAGTCCTGCTCGGTGTACAGAATCACGTCGGAGGCGCCGGCCTCGCGCGACAGCTCGGCTTTGGCCTTGGTGGAGACCGTGGTGATGACGCGCGCGCCGATGTGAGCGGCAATCTGCGTCAGGAGCAGACCGACACCGCCGGCTCCGGCATGCACCAGCGCCGTGTCTCCCTTCTTGAGCGGATAGGTGGAGAAGGCCAGGTAGTGCGCGGTCATGCCCTGCAACATGGCGGCGGCTGCGTGTTCCAGACTTAGACCCTCGGGGATCTTGACCAGTTGAGCGGCGGGAACGAGAGCGTACTCAGCGTAGCTGCCGATGACGCTCATGGACACAACGGCGTCGCCTGCTTTGAATCTGTTGACTCCGGGGCCAAGCTCTTCCACCGTTCCGGCAGCCTCGCTGCCCGGAATCATGGGGAACGAAGCTTTGTAGACGCCTTTGCGGAAGCAGATCTCGATAAAGTTGACGCCGGTCGCCTCGATGCGGATGAGCACCTGGCCGGCCTCAGGTTGTGGGATCGGTAAATCGACGAGTTCAAGGGCTTCGGGTCCGCCTGCGGACCGGATCTGGATGGCTTTCATGACTTGCTCAAGAATGAACCTCGAGGCCGGATTACTGCAAGGGAATAGAAGATCCAATTTGAAGGCTAAAAGGTGTCGTCCTTACTCTCCGAGAGCAAGGTCCGTTCGTCGGAAGATTCCAACCGCACCAGGCGATCCACAGTGTAGGAAGTGGAGCGCTGGTTGCTGTAGTAGTGGCGCACCTGCAACTCACCAAGCAGGCCAAGGGCCAGCAACTGCACGCCGGAGACGATGAGCACGGAAGCGATGACGAACATGGGGCCGTGCAGCTCCATCAAATTCGTGTGGGGATTGATCAGCTTCAGCGCCAGCAAAAACGCGGCCGTGACGCCGCCAGCGAGGATGGCCAGAATCCCGCCGCCACCGAAGAAGTGCAGCGGCCGGCTCATGTGCTTGAGCAGGAAACGAATGGTCATCAGGTCAAAGAAGACCTGGATGGTGCGGCCCAGGCCGTAATGGCTCCTGCCGCGGACTCGCTTCAGGTTGCGAATGGGAATTTCGCAGATGGATGCGCCGTGCAGGCTGGCGAGGGCGGGAATGAAGCGATGCATCTCGCCGTAGAGCGGAATATTCTGGATCACTTCGCGGCGATAGGCCTTGAAGGTGGTGCCGAAGTCGTGGATGGGAACGCCGGAGAGGCGCGCCATGATCCAGTTGGCGCAGGCGGAGGGAACGCGGCGAAAGATGAAATTGTCAATGCGCACTTTGCGCCAGCCGGAGACGACGTCGTAACCTTCATCGAGTTTTTCAAGAAAGGCGGGAATGTCGTTGGGATCGTGCTGCAGATCGCCGTCCATGGCAAGAACAAAGTCGCCCGAGGCGTGGTCAAAGCCGGCAGCCAGTGCGGAGGTTTGGCCGAAGTTGCGGCGCAGCTTGACGACCAGGACGCGGCTGTCAACGGCGGCAACCTCTTCCAGGAGCTTGTAGGTGCGGTCGTTTGACCCGTCGTCGACGAAAATCAGCTCAAAAGAATCGTCCACCTGTTCCATGACTTGCTTGAGCCGTGCATACAGGATGGTTACGTTCTCTTCTTCGTTGTGGAAGGGAACAACAATCGAGTATTTCGCCATATTGCTCCTTTAGACGCTTTGGATGGGCGAGGGATTCTGGGCAATCCCTTAAAGCGAGACGGATGCAGTTTGCGCCCGGATTCAGAGCCTGGAGCGGAGAGGAGAACCACCGGCGTGGCCGGCGTCGGAACTACCCCTGCGCCTCCATTTCGCCGAGCATCGCCTGCATCTCATTGAGGGCATGGCTATTACCGCTTCGCGCGGCGCAAGCGACGCCGGCTTTGAGCCGCTCGATCGCCTGCTGCTTTCTGCCCGCGCCGGCCAATGTCTGCGCAGACATGAAATACCCTGGAGTGTAATCAGGATCGTTGGTCAAGAGTATATCAAATTCTGAGATTGCCGCATCGACGTCGCCCTGGCTCGCCAGTTCCATGGCGACTCCGTATCGGGCGAAGCTGTTTCCTGGGTCAAGCGCGAGAATCTCTTTCAATCCTGCGATTTTATCCATCTGGCCTATGTCCGGGCCGATTTCGCTCGATCGGACCGTGAAGGATTTGCGGTTTTGGCGCGGATTGCCCAAACTGGAACATGAAAGATGTGCAAGAATTCGGAGCCAAGGCCGCCGCAGGTTCTATCTTAACTGGCGGGCGATGAAGACGGCAAAAAGAAGCAGTGGAAATGGAGGAAGCATGAGCAGTCCAGATCTCCGCCCCAAAGTCGATCTCCACCCCAAGGTGCGCACGGTGGCGAGCACGCAGTCAGAGAAGACAGAGATCGTGCTGCCCAACGACACCAACATGCTGGGCCATCTGCTGGGCGGCCGGCTGATGCACTTTATCGATCTGACGGCGGCGATGGCAGCATACCGGCACTCACGCAGCAACGTGGTGACGGCGGCAATGGACCATATCGACTTTATCCGCCCGGTGCACCTGGGCGATTTGGTCACGCTGAAGTCGAGCGTGAACCGGGCGTTTACCAGCTCGATGGAAGTGGGCGTGAAGGTGTGGGCGGAAAACACGAGGACTGGCGAGGTGTCTCATGTGGCCAGCGCGTACCTGGTGTTTGTCGCGGTCGACGAGCAGGGGCGCGTGCAGAAGGTTCCGCAATTGAGGCCGGAGACGGGGGATGAGGTTCGGCGCTTTGAAGACGCGCTGCGGCGCCGGGAGCATCGCGAACGGGAGAGCGTGCGGCGCTCAGAGGGCAAGCTGGCCGTGGCGGCGCTGGCCGATGCAGAAGAGAAACGCTGACCGGCACGATGCGCGATCTGAAACAACGCGGCGCGCGATCTGAAACAATCGAACCAGGAGCAACGAAAACGATGGCTCATCCTCATGCCATGCCTTCGCCGGTTGCATTGCCCGGTGTTTCGAAGATTGTCGCAGTCGGTTCCGGTAAGGGCGGCGTGGGCAAAACCACGGTGGCCGTGAACCTGGCCATCGCGCTCAGCAAGCTGGGCCAGCGCGTGGGGCTGATGGACGCCGACGTGTACGGGCCCAACGTGCCGCTGATGATGGGCAGCTCGCAGCCGCCAAAAGTGGGCGCGGGCAACATCATCGAGCCCAACCTGACGCATGGCCTGAAGACGATCTCGATCGGATACATTTCGCCCGGCGACAAACCGATGGTGATGCGCGGGCCGATGCTGCACCAGATCATCCGCCAGTTTTTGCAACAGGTGAACTGGGGCGAGCTGGATTATCTGATCGTCGATCTGCCGCCGGGAACAGGCGACGTGGCGATTTCGCTGGTGCAGACTGTGCCGCTGACCGGGGCGATCGTGGTGTCGACGCCCAGCGACGTGAGCCTCGAGGACGCGCGCAAGGCCCTGGAAATGTTTGCGCAGGTCAATGTAGAGGTGCTGGGGATTGTGGAGAACATGAGCCACTTCACCTGCCCGCACTGCCACCATGAGATCGACATCTTCTCGCGCGGCGGCGCGGAGCGCACGGCCAAGCAGTTCAACGTGCCGTTTCTGGGAGCCATCGAACTGGTGCCGGCCATTCGCGAGGGCGGCGACCGGGGATTGCCGGTGGCGCTCGCCGGACCGAAGAGCCCGCAGGCAGCGGCGTTCTACGCGATCGCGGAAAGAGTGATGGAGCAGGCAGAAAAGGCGGCCGCAGCGGCGACCGACGTAATCGAGATCAAGTAAGATCTGCTACCGCGCGCCCGCTGCCTTGCTGCGGCGAAGCCAGGACCGGAGCGCATCATCGGCACGGCGCTGCCAGCCGGTTCCAGTAGCGCGAAGCCCTCTTGCGACGTCGGGCGACAACCGGATGGAGATCGGAACCTTGCGGGCTGTCTTTTGCGGACCGCGTTTGCGGAGCGAGAGAAGCACCTTTTGCTCGGCAGCGGGCAACGCAGAAAATGGCGTAGCCTCGGCGGCGTCTGCAGCCGTCAGCTCCCGCACTTCTCCGTCCGCGTCAGTGAATGGTTTGCGCTTTGCCATAGCGTTTTGCCTCCCTCTTGTTGGTCTTGCGAAAACTGATCACTCGAATCCCGTCGGGTTTGGGAACGTAGCAGAGCAGATGCAGCCGATTGTCTAAATATCCGACCGCGATGCGCCGAGTCTCGCCGTTGCGAATCTCCGTATTAAAAACGGCCGTTGTGAAATCGAAGTCCGCCGCCCGCTCGAAGGAAAGTCCGCGCTCACGGACATTTCGCTGGTTCTTGGCGAGATCGTACGTGATCGCCACATCTTTATTGTATATGCAATTAGCTTGGCGGGGAATTTATTAAGTGCTATTTTGGCAAGAGTACTGGAAAAACAGAAAAGCGGAGCTCACGCCCCGCTTTTCATTTGAGGATTGCCGCCTACTGCCAGTGGCCTTCGACCAGAACCCAGCCGTTGCCGCGTTGTTCCCAACGATGGGCGACCCAGACACCGCCGCGATGCGGCGGACGCGCCCAACGGCCATGAACCCAGACGTAGCGGTGGCCGTCCCAGCGGTGGTAGCCGTCGATCCACACCCATCCCTCATGCGGTGGATGGTCATGGACCTCGACGATCGGTGCGGGCGGCGCGATGCGCACGATGATCTGCGCCATTGCGATCGCAGGAGTGAGACACAGAGCGAGCAGCCCTGCCAAAAAAGTCTTCTTCACAGGAATCTTTACCTCCGTGGTTTGGATCTGCCGGAATCGGGGAACCTTTTCCAGGCGGTTAATGATAGCAACACAACAGTTGGGGATTGGTTGCGCGCTGTTGAAAAAAGCACACCCGGACTGCTTCCCGTTTGATTAAGATGCGGGTCTTAGCGAAATGGTTAACTAGGCCGAATGGTTAACCGGCGACTGCAACCGGTTCCCTCGGCGCAAAGACGTTGCCCAGGCGCTGGATTTGCGCGCCAACGCCGATCAGCTTCTCTTCGAAGCGCTCGTAGCCCCGATCCATGTGATAGACACGGTCGACGATGGTCTCGCCCTCGGCGACCAGAGCGGCCAGCACCAGCGAAGCAGACGCGCGTAGATCGGAACACATGACGGCGGCGGAGGTGAGCCGGGCCGGCCCGCGAACGGTGGCAATGCTGCCGTCGACCTTGATGTTGGCGCCCATGCGGACCAGCTCCTGCACGTGCATGAAGCGATTCTCGAAGATATTTTCACGGACCAGGCTGACGCCTTTGGCCTGCGTCGCCAGGGCCATGTACTGGGCCTGCATGTCGGTGGGAAATCCGGGATACTCCTCGGTGGAGATGTCGGCTGCGTGCAACTCGGCTGTGGCGCGCACGCGGATCGAATCGGGACCGAGCACGTCAATGCGCGCGCCGGCCTCCTGGAGCTTAGCGATCACAGCGCCGAGGTGAGTTGCGTTGCAGTTTGCGACGATGAGGTCGCCCGCGGTGATGGCGCCGGCGATGAGGAAAGTTCCCGCTTCGATGCGGTCGGGGTTGATGCGGTAGCGCGCCCCGTGGAGGCTCGCGACTCCATGCACGCGGATGGTCGCCGTGCCCGCGCCTTCGATCTCGGCGCCCATCGCGTTCAGCAGCGCGGCGAGGTCGGCGACCTCCGGCTCGCGGGCGCAATTTTCCATCAGCGTGTCGCCCTCGGCGAGCACCGCCGCCATCAGCAGATCTTCGGTGCCGGTGACGGTGATCTTGTCGAAAACGAGGTGCGCGCCGCGCAAGTGTTCCGCGCGAGCTTCAAGGTAGCCGTGCTCCTGGGTGATGACTGCTCCCATCTTTTCCAGGCCTTTGATGTGCAGGTCGATGGGCCGCCCGCCAATGGCGCAGCCGCCGGGCATGGCCACTCGCGCCACGCCGGCGCGAGCGATGAGCGGGCCTAGCACCAGCGAGCTGGCGCGCATGGTCTTGACGATCTCATAGCGAGCCACGGGATCGGAGAGCGTGCGGCAACAGATTGTGGTTCGGTCCCGTAGCTCGCCTTCGCGCAACTCGACTTCGGCGCCCATTGAAGCGAGCAGGCGCCGCTCGGTTTCGATGTCGCGAACCTGGGGAATGTTCTCTAGGGTGACCTCATCCTCGGTGAGGATGGCCGCGGCCATGCAGGGCAATGCGGAGTTCTTCGCGCCCGAGACGCGAATGGTCCCGACCAGCGGATTGCCGCCGCGAATAACGAACTTATCCATGCGAGTGCGAGCTCTCAGCTTTCAGATTCAAGCTCTCAGCTCCCGGGTGTCAATGCGGAGGAATTCGAGCCGGGGTACGAAGGTACGGGTCGTCGACGATCCAATGAAGAGAGAGAAACTCAAGGCCGCCGCAAAGGGCAGGTTTTCGACTTAGCTTGCGGGCCTATCGGGGCGGCGTGGTCTTAACGGCGATGGGGCCGTTCGGTTCTACGCTTTCAGCGGGCGCGCGTTCCCCGAGACAAATGTTTGGCCGGCCGAGGAGAACCTGACCGCACTCCAGCGATACGAATCCGTGATTCGGAGCTCGGGGCGTTCGCTGGGTTCCCGAGTGGGTTGCGCGGGTCTTTCCCAATTCGTGGGGATTCGCCGTTCAAGAAGTTGACTGCAGTTCATTGCTCGCCTCCTGGGGGGAATCACGGCTCTCGCCGCGCTCCAGATTGCCTTGGCTGAACCTGATTACATGTTCGAGCCTGATTACCGGCCTAGTTTCCGGTTTGAGCCGCCGCGACAAGATGCAGCGGCTCATTGAGCGTGAACAAAAGGACTGCGCCGTCGTCCAGCGTAGCCTGCGGATGATCCATGAGTAAGTGCACAGTGATGACGCTGGCGCCGATGATGCCGCCTGCGAGCGCGCCACCGGGCCCGCCGATGATTGCGCCCGTGACCACGCCTGCACCGGTTGCGCCGCCGTACTCAAGACCGACTTTCTTCATGCGCGAGCCGGGCGTGATGGCGCCCTCGCCGCCGACGCGGTTGTTGGACCCGGGCGCGCCGCTGATGTCAGCGTAAAGATGGAACCGTGAACCGTCAGCGAGAATCACGGTCTCAGGCTGCAGGTGCATCGATCCGTGGCCGCCAAAGTGTCCACTCGACACCTCAGCAACTTTGCCGTCAATCTCCGAGCCGGCGGGAATGAGAACCTGGCCGTCCTGAATCACGTCAGAGACAACGCGCGTGCGGAACGCGTCGCCAGTCTGGTTCATCGCTGTCGACAGGCGATCCATCAAGCGGACGCGAATGACTGCGCCTTCGCCGAGAGTGCCGGGCGGCAATGGGCCCGGGTGAACAATGTCGCCATCGGGATCGTTTGCCGCCGGGCGCTGGTTCAACGCGGGTGCGGCGGATGTGTCGGGCGCCACCTGCACGATGCCATCGTCGGTGCCGTCGGCCCCGTTTGCGGGAATGGTGTAGAGCGATCCATCAAGAGAGCGGTGCGCTTGCGGTTCGGCGCCGGGCTGCGGCTGCGCATCGGGTTGCGCGACCATGGGATGGCTGGGGGAGGGCTTGGCCACCGGCGCAGTTTCAGGCGCGGGAGTGGTGATGGTGTCATCGGGCGGAGGGCTGGAAGTGCCCGCGTATGGGTTCGGCTGACTTGCCTGCTGCGCTCCCAATAGAGCGGCGGCGGCGGCCAGAACGCCAACAACAAAAATCGTCCGTTTCATCCCGATCTCCTCTTCTCAGGCAAAGGTCACCTTACCCGCGTTAGACCCTGCGGAGACGGGAAAGTTCTGCGTTCGCGGTCCCTGCAAAACGGGCGCGGACGTAAAACTACCCAACTTAATCGTAGCGTGACATTCCACAATGGCGAATAGGTGGGCAGTCGGCGGGTGCCGCGCGGGTCAAGAATCAAATGAGTAACCACATGTGCGGCCGTCGCGGCGACTCGTCTGCCTGTGACCGCCGCCACAAGGGCAATCCACACCCCGTTTGCTAGAATCCGGAAGGATAGAGCCATTTTTTCCACAAACACTTTCGCTGGACAGAGAGAGATTTTTGCACACGCAGGGGCTTTTGGGCACCATTCGAAGCGCCGCCGGAGAAGCTCTTGCCGTGGATCGCCGTCCGAAACTGAATGACCGGCTGCAGCACCGCATTTTGAGGAGCGATATGACTGAGATTGTTGCCATTCGTGCCCGCGAAGTTTTGGATTCGCGCGGCAACCCGACCGTAGAGGCGGACGTCATCCTGGAAAGCGGCGCGATGGGCCGCGCAATTGTGCCTTCGGGCGCTTCCACCGGCGAGCATGAGGCCGTGGAGCTGCGCGACGGCGATAAGAGCCACTACCTCGGCAAGGGCGTGCTGCAGGCCGTCGCCAACGTGGAGACGGTGATTGCGCCGGAGTTGGAAGGCATGGACGCGGCCAATCAAAGACTAATTGATCAGTCGATGATTGCGCTGGACGGAACGCCGAACAAAAGCAAGCTGGGCGCGAATGCGATTCTGGCGGTTTCAATGGCCGCGGCGCGCGCCGTGGCGCTGACGCTGGAGGTTCCGCTCTATCGCTACCTGGGCGGCGTGAATGCCAGCGTGCTGCCCACGCCAATGCTCAACGTGCTGAATGGCGGCGCGCACGCCGACTCGAACGTCGATTTTCAGGAGTTCATGATCATGCCCGTCGGAGCGGAGCGCTTCAGCGAGGCGCTGCGCTGGGCGGCAGAAACCTTCCACACGCTGAAGAGCGTGCTGAAGAAGAAGGGCTACAACACCGCGGTAGGCGACGAGGGCGGATTTGCGCCGTCGCTCAAATCGAATGCCGAAGCCATCGAGTTGATCCTCGAAGCCATTGAGCAGGCCGGCTATAAGCCCGGCGAACAGATCGCCATCGCACTCGATCCCGCGTCGAGCGAGTTTTACGATGCGGAAAAGAAGAAGTACGTCTTCAAGAAAGGCGACAAGAGCGAACTGACGAGCGAGCAGATGGTCGGCTTCTACGAAAACTGGATTCGCCAGTACCCGATCGTCTCGCTCGAAGACGGCCTGGCCGAGGACGACTGGGAAGGCTGGCGCATCCTGACCGACAAGCTCGGCGGCAGCATTCAGCTGGTGGGCGACGACATCTTCTGCACCAACATCAAGCTGTTGCAGCGCGGCATTGAAGAGGGCGTTGCCAACTCCATTCTCATCAAGCTCAACCAAATCGGCACCATTACCGAAACGCTGGAGGCGATCGAGCTGGGCCGCCGTTACGGCTACACGTCGGTCATCTCGCATCGTTCGGGCGAAACCGAGGACACGTTCATCGCTGATCTGGCAGTGGCCACGGGCGTGGGGCAGATTAAGACCGGCTCGGTGAGCCGCACCGACCGCATCTCGAAGTACAACCAGTTGCTGCGCATTGAAGAGGAACTAAGCTCTGGCGCGGTGTATCTGGGACTGGAAGGCCTGAACTACAACGACTAGGCGCTCGGTGATCGAAGTGCAAAGGGCGGAGCGACGATGCTCCGCCCTTTTGCTGTTTGACGCCTTCTATTTCTGCTTCGCCCTCGGATTTCGGGTTCTATGATTCGGTCGCCGATTCGCTGCACTTAACGACTCACGCCAGTGCTCGCGGCTTTATTCACCGCTTGCTCGATCGCCGCGGCGTCACCCAGATAATAGTGCCGAATCGATTTCAGGTCGTCGTCCAGCTCCTGCACCATCGGCACGCCCGTAGGAATGTTGAGATCGACAATCTTGTCGTCGGGAACGTCTTCAAGATACTTCACCAGTGCCCGCAGGCTGTTGCCGTGGGCCGCGATCAACACCTGTTTCCCTGACCGGATGCTGGGAGCGATGACCTCGTGCCAGCAGGGCAGAAAGCGCTCGACGGTGTCTTTGAGACATTCCGTGAGTGGAAGCTGTTGCTTTGTCAGGTTGTGATAGCGGCGGTCCTTCCCCGGATAACGCGGATCGGTCTCCTCCAGCGCCGGCGGGCGAATGTCGTAACTGCGGCGCCAGATTTTCACCTGGTCTGCGCCATACTTCGCCGCCGTCTCCGCCTTGTTGAGGCCTTGCAGCGCCCCATAATGCCGCTCGTTCAATCGCCAGTCGCGCTCGACGGGAATCCACATCAGGTCCATCTGGTCCAGCGTGATCCACAAGGTGCGGATCGCGCGTTTCAGGACTGAAGTAAACGCGATGTCGAAAGCAAATCCCTGCTCCTTCAGCATCCGTCCGGCCTGCGTGGCCTCTTCCCTGCCCTTGTCCGACAGGTCAACATCCGTCCAACCGGTGAACAGGTTTTCCTTGTTCCAAATGCTCTCTCCATGACGAAGCAAAACGACTTTATACATCTCAGCCCTCTTTCTTAAGCCTGAATCTCTTTTTTCATTCCTGATTTGCTTCAATTATACGGAATCGCCGAGTTGCCTTTCGGCCGATTTGCAGGCGTCGCCGGCGAACTGAATCCCGGAACGCAAAAGGCCTCCCGCGCGGGGAGGCCTTTTGCATTGGGAGGGCAGATTTGGTTTCAGCGCGGGCGCAGCGATTTGATGGCATCCGGCAGCCGCTGCTCAATAAGGCGCGCTCGCTCGGCGGCGATGCCACCCAGGTAAGACGGGGCAGGCGTGGCCATCAGCACCAGCGCCATAGCGATGAGCGAGAAGCAGAGCCCGGCGATGCCAGCAGAAATCAACATATGGTACATGTCGAAGATGTCCAGGCCCAGAATCTTGAACGCGACGTGCTCCAGTGGCTTAATGTGCTTCAAAACAGCGAGCGCAAAGAGAAAAAACAGAGCGGAAAGCGACGTGAGGACCGCCAGCGAGACGTCGAGACTGCGATGGAACTTTTGGCGGGCGCGGCAGCGAGCGCACTCCGCAAAATGACTTTCGTAATCACGGCGCATCTCAGGGGAGATCCCCGAAATATCGTAGCGCCAGCTTGCCAAAATTGCGCCTACAACCCGGTCGGTACATTTGGTTCCAACCGTAGACATAGATGAATCACCCTGCAAAAGAAGTCAGTTGAAATGCCAAAGCTTCCCCTGGTGAAGTGGTAGGGAAGCTACCAACTTGGACGCCGAATCCCCGGTGACCGATGCAAAACGTCCAGCAAATTGATCTCGCCAGGAGATGCCTCCCGGCGCTTTGCTCCGGCCAATCTGAGTGTTTCCTAGCCGTAACTTACTTTGATTCTATACCTTTTGGCTAGAAACGGATCGCCGAAAGCGGCTGGTGTTGCTCGGCAAGGTACAGGCGGTTGGCGAGCAGGCTGGCACGGCCCACAAGGGCGCGCTCGGCCGCGACCCTGGCCAGCTCCGGAAGATTATTGTTTTCAGAGAGATGGGCGAGAATCACGTAGGCGGCCTGGCCGTCGTAAGCAGTGGAAAGAAACTCCGCCGTCGCGTCGTTGGAGAGGTGCCCGACGCGGGAAAGCACTCGTTGTTTGACCGACCAGGGGTAGGGGCCGTCGCGCAGCATTTCAAGGTCGTGATTGGACTCGAGCAGGAGCAGGTCGAGATCGCGGAGCTGCTCTTTCACGTTGGGCGGGATGTAGCCGAGGTCCGTGGCGAAGCCCATCCGAACGCCCTCAGAGCAGAGAACGAAGCCGACGGGATCGGCGGCATCGTGCGGAATCGTGAAGGGGCTGAGAGCAATATCGCCGATGGAGAAAGGCTCGCCAGCGCGGAAGTACTCAACCGTAGGTAACCACGTGGGGTCTTCCTTCAGCGAAGGCGGTTCGACCGAAGGCGGCTCGACCGAAGCCGTTTCAGCCGAGGCCGTGTCAAGCGAGGGTCGTCCATCCGAGGCCGTTTCCGCGGCCGGAGCGGGTTCGACGCCAGTCGGTTGGGAGGGCGCGCCGGCCTGAATCAGGCATTCGACCTCGGCTTCCTCGCGCACCGCATCTTCGAGCTCGCTCTCGTCGGCCACGGCTTCCTGGGCCGTGACTTCCGGCTCGGCTTCGCGCTCGGCGGCCTGCTTGCGGCAGAGCTCGAGCCACTGCTTGTAAGTCATCTGGCGGCGCGGGGTGAGCCAGCGCATCCACGCGCGATGCGTGGCCTCGGTAAAGTAGACCGGAATCCCGAGCTTGCGCGCGGTAACGGCAAGTCCGTTAACGTGGTCCTGGTGCTCGTGGGTGATCACGATGGCGTCGAGGGTTTCGGGGTCCTCTTCGGCCAGCTTCATGCGGCGAAACAGCTCGCGGCAGCTCAGGCCCGCGTCGACAAGGATGCGCGTGCGCCCGCCGCAAACAACCGTGCTGTTTCCTTTGGAGCCCGAAGCCAGCACCGTGAAGCGCACCATGCATTGAGAATACAATCAACTGCGCCGGCCGAAGAGAGAATCTGCCGTTGTGTTCGGTGATCACCGGTCATCCGGCTGGTTCCTCCAGGCTGCAATCGAAATCGAAACGAGGCGCACATGAGATTCCGCAAGGTCCTTCTGTTTCTGGTGGCCGGCGCCGCGATTCAACCGGCCGGCGCGGGCGCGCAAGCCGTTCCTGCTCCGGCTTCCAAACCGTCTGCCGCGCCAGCAACGATCGTCTACCGCAACAATGCGTACGGCTTCTGCTTTGTTCTGCCTGCAAACTGGAAGGGCTACACGATTGTCCCCGAGCAGTGGAGCGGAACCATTCTCAGTTCCGGCCAGGCCGTTCACGGGCCGCAACTTCTGATTCGCAATCCCAAATGGACCAAGAAAACGCCATACCAGGACATTCCGATCATGGTCTTTACTCCGGCGCAATGGCAGCAGGTGGAAGCAGTGACGATGTCGGTCAGCGCAGCGCCCATTGGGCCATCGGAACTGGGCCAAAACAGCCGCTATGTCTTCGCGCTGCCCCCGCGGTGGATCGGCTTTACCGACGATCTCGGACAGCAGGAGCTGGAAACATGGATGAGCCAGAATCGGCTGCAGGCGCCATGCGGCAAACCCGCAACACCGCCGGGGAAAAACATTCCTTGAAAAGTTGGCCTGCGGCGCTTCCGTTGCCGGATCGCTCAGGATGAGCTGGACGTCGACGCCGGCAGCTCGATGGAGACGACCGTACCGCGGCCGGGATTGCTGACCACGTTGAAGCTGGCCTGGTTGCCGTAGAGAACTTCCAGCCTCTCCTGCACGTTTTTCATGCCGATGCCGGCGCCGGTTCGGCGAATCGCGGACTCAGGCCGGCCGGTCATGCCCACGCCGTCATCGGAGACCTCAATGGAGATGCGGTCGCCTTCGAGGCGGCTGCGCAAAGTGACCGTGCCGCCAAGAATGCGCGGCTCCAGGCCGTGCTTGATGCTGTTTTCAACGAGCGGCTGCAGCAGAATGCTGGGCACCAGAACATCGAGCGTGCGCGGGTCGATGTCTTTTTCGACGCGCAGCTTGTCGGCGCCGAAACGGACGACCTCGATGTCGAGGTAATCGTCGGTGAACTTCAATTCCTCGCGCAGCGGCACATAGGCGTCGTGATCCTTGAGCAGCGCGCGGAGAATATTGGCCAGCTTGACGGTCATCTGGCGGGCCATCTCCGGCTGGCTGCGCACCAGCGAGGAGACGGAGTTGAGCGTGTTGAAGAGGAAGTGGGGGTTAATCTGGCGCTGCAAGGCGTCAAGCCTGGCTTCGAGCAGAAGGCGCTTCTGCTCTTCGAGCGACATCTCCACGCGCAGGACGTTCCACACCTTGATGGCGACTCCGACCGAGATCGGCGCGCACAGCCAGACCAGCGCCTGCAGCCAGAGATTGCTGGCGAGTAGCGCGAAGAGTCGATGCGGAAAGGCGTGCGCGATCCAGTCGCGTGCCATCTCCATGACCGCGATGAGAACCAGGAGGAGGAACTGGCGGTCGATGCGCGGCTTGATCAGGTTGCGGCGAATCCAACGGTACAGGCTGAGATCGATGAAGGGAGTGAAGGACCAGATCTCTTCCCTCTCGACGAAGCGGCTGATGGCGCCGGCGGCCAAGCCAAGAACAATATTGAAGGGCAGAGCCAGATATTCGTGGTGCAGGACGGCGGGAACAGACAACACGCCGCCGCTGAGCATGGCCCAGCCCGGACCAACGAGCAGGCCGAGGAGAATGACGGTTTCAAAAGAGATGTCGGCGGCGAGAAAGTTGGGAACCCAAAACCGAAGCCAAACCCCTAGAGTCAGCGGCACCAGGAAGAAAGCCAGCAACGCCAGGGTTTGCGGTTGACTGCGGCTCTCGGCAAAAAACAGGCGCCGGAAAGTGGTAACGCGTGCCAGCACGCTGGCCACCGAAGCCACCACGCCCAGCTTCACCAGCAGCGTGATCCAAATCAGGTTATCTGTCACACGATCAATGTATCGCGGCGCGCGGCAAGGAATCTAATCCTCAGGCGGTCCGCTCAGCGGCGATTCACGTTGAGCCGCGCCCAGGGTAATCCTGCGCGGAGTGCAGGACGAGGCAGGGCAAGCGGTCGGCCCGTAGAATGAAAGCATGGCGTTGGAAAGCATAAAAAAGGTTGCCGAAGCGGATTTCCCCACGCGCTGGGGCAGCTTCCGCATTCTCGGCTTCGAGGGCGAGCGAAGCGAAGGAAAGCCGGGCTGCGAGCCGGCGCAGACCGTCGAGGATCTGGTGGCGCTCGTGATGGGCGACATTCATTCCGCGCCGCCGCTGGTGCGCATTCACTCGCAGTGCCTCACTGGTGACGTATTCGGCTCGATGCGCTGCGATTGCCGTCTGCAACTGGAGATGGCGCTCAAGAAGATCGCCGAAGAGGGCGCGGGAATTCTTCTCTACGAGCAGCAGGAGGGCCGCGGCATCGGCCTGATGGCCAAATTAAAGGCGTATGAGTTGCAGGACCAGGGGCTCGATACCGTGCAGGCGAACGAGAAGCTGGGCTTCGCCGCCGATTGCCGCGATTACGACTTGGCGGCAGGCGCATTGAAGCTGCTCGGTGTTTCGCGGGTGCGCCTGATGACCAACAATCCCGACAAAGTGGCCGCATTGGAGACTGCGGGGATCACCGTGACCGAGCGCGTGTCGGCGGAAGTCGAGACGCAGGAGAGCTTCGAGCGCTATTTGCGAACGAAGCAGGAGAAAATGGGTCACATCTTCGATCATCCCAACCCGATCAATCGCTGACAGGTTCCGCGCGCTGACGGACTTCGCGCGCCGACCGGCTTCGCGCGTTGACAGGTTTCGCGCGCTGACAGGCTTCGCGCGCCGACCGGCATCGCGCGGCATTTTGTCGATCGATTGCCCGAACAGATTCCACGCCGCTCAGGAGATCGAATCGCCGGGAGAGGACCGCGCGCCCTGCTTCAGCATTGAGTTTGGCGGCGCTTGCGCGCTCGCCTGAGGCGCGCGCTCGACAGCGCCAAGTCCCTGAAAACCCGTGCTAGAGTCGCTCTCACTGGAACTACGATGATCGAAACTGAATCGAAGGATGGCACCACGCCGGAGCTGACCGCCGAGATGATTCGCGCGCAGCTCGACCTGCTGATTCGTGATGAGGTCTTCCGCTCCAGCAAGCGCTCCGTCGCTTTCCTCAAGTACGTGGTGGAAATGACGCTGAACGGATCCGCGGATCAGATCAAGGAACGCACCATCGGGGTCGAAGTTTTTGCCAGAGACCCATCGTATGACACGAATCTCGATCACATTGTGCGCACCGCCGCTACGGAGCTCCGCAAGCGGCTCGCAACCTATTATGTCGACGAGAAACATCGCTGCGAACTGCGCATGGGTCTGATTCCGGGTTCGTATATTCCCAGGTTCTCGCTTCCGGGGCAGGCACGGCAAGCCGCGCTCGAGGCCGAAATCGAAGTAGATAAGAACGAATGGAACGAGGCGAGTATCATTGATCGCTCGGCAGACTTGTTCAAGCTCGCACTCGGCATTTGGCCATCTCCTAAACCTAGCGTGCCAGGGAGTTAAATCAGTCTCGGTGACGCAACAATGCAGGATATTTCTTGCGCAATTCCTCAATGGCCTCTTCGGTCAGTTTCCACGCGTTCCCCTGGAGCCTGGAAATGAGAGAGAACCAGACCGCTTCAAAGGCGCTGATGGCGTCTGCGTCGTTGAAACGAACTCCCACCGGAAGTAGCGGCGCGATGTCTTCCGTGAGGCTGCGGGTCAGTTCTTCCAACATGCGTTGTTCTGCGATGGCGCGCGTGATGGGCTTGCCTTCAGGGGCAAGATAGTGATCGAACGCGGCGAGCATCTTCTGAATGTCAAGAGAGAGCTGCTGCAAGCCTGCGTAGAGGTCGAAGAGATCGCGGTTCTTGCGCCGCTGGAGCAAGGCCCGCAATTTGGTGGCGAAGAGTTCTTCGGGCGCAAAAGAGAGGATGGAGGTTTCCGCCCGATACCAACCGCTCGTAACCTGGAATGGATATTTTGCCAGTCCATAACGATTGTCATGTTCCCACGTATTGAGCTCCACCTTGAGCTTCAACGTGGTGTCCGGCTGTCCTTCGGGAGCGTAACGAAAGACAAAGTGGATGGAGTGCGCGGCCTGTTCCGTTTTGCATTTGCCGAGCCAGGAGAGCGCGTGACGGATGGCGTCGGCAGTTGCGCCAATCGGTTCAGGCCGCGCCTGCACCAGGTCAATATCCTCTGAGTAGCGCAAGGGCGTGGCGAAGAGAAGTTTGTGGATGGCGGTGCCGCCGCGAAAGGCAATTTTGCCTGCGAGCGCGGGCGCATTGAACAGGTCACACAGGGCGCGGCTGATGACGAGATCCTGCTCCACTTGCTGCGGCGTGGGCCAGGGAGCTTTGGAGGTCCATTCCTGAATGTTCGATGCGGGAATCAAAAGTCGGTCTCCACGGTCTCGTTGATGACGAGCTTCCACTTGGCGACACGCGGGGCTTCTTTAACGAGTGAAGCGATCAACGGCTTGACGGACGGGTCGAGGGATATCGAAGTTTTTGCCGCCTTGACAAACGGTTCGAGGGCGCCGGCTTGGGGCTCGTATCTGGCCTGATCCAGCAAGTATCCGAGCCGACGGACGGCGGCGTTTTCGTAGACTTCGGCGCCCTTGGCGAGTTTGCGGGCGTCGGCCTGCGCTCCTATGTCTTTGACGATCTGGGCAAGCCCGTTGATGCCTGCTGACTTGTGGAAGTACCGGGCGCAATCGAGCAGAGTCAATTCAACACCGGCAACCCTGGCGAAACCGGCTTCGCTTTTCATGCTTCCGAGCCATTCAGGCTGGTTAACCACTGCGAAAGCTGCTGGGGACTGGAAGACAAACTGGAGTCGGTGACGGCCGATCTCGAAGTCACGAAGCTGCTTCGGAACGATCACCTGGAAGGTCATGGCCGCCTGGTGCGAGGAACCATGAAAGGCTGCTGCACGAAGCAGCGAGACACGGTAGTCGATGCCCTGGTACTTCATGAGCGGATCAATCCAGCGAGCCGGGTCCGGCGCGCCCGCAACCCGGTCTTCCGGGCGCAGAATCAGGTAAAAGCCGTGGCGGAGATTGGCCACCCGCTGCTTTTTGGCCAACCGGCCAATCGCTGCTTTCAGCGCAAGTGGGGACAAGCGCAACTCGGTTAGCGCCTCTTCGCGGGTGAAGTGGGCACGGCCGCGGATGAGTTGAGTGTCGAGATATTGATCGAGGCTTGCCATCCCCACATTGTATGCGAAAAGCTGCGATTCTCGTATCTTTTTGAATATGAAATGGCCGATGAGCAATGCTGCCGGATTCGTCGCCGATTGCTGAGAACGCATACCTTTTGCTTTCAATGAGTTAAATTGTTTTCATGAATTCTTTCGACAATGTCGAAAGAATTCTCCAGACGGTGTCTGGACAATTCCAACTTTTCAGACACCGTCTGAAAAATGCGGACACGTAGCCTCACAACATCCCTGGCCTGCCCGGCAAATCTTGTACCAGTGTCAATGAGACAAACTGGTATGAGAGGAGCCTGGAATGGCAAGAGGAAAGAAGCATACGCCGGAGCGGATCGTTGGTCATCTGCGGCAGATTGAAGTGGCGGTTGCGAACGGCAAGACGACGCCGGCAGGCTGTCGAGAGAGCGGTATCACCGAGCAGACTTATTACCGCTGGGGGAAAGAGTACGGCGGGCTGCAAGTGGATCAGGCGCGGCGCCTGAAAGAGCTTGAGCAGGAGAACGCGAAGCTGAAGCGTTTGGTAGCGGAGCTGAGCCTGGACAAGCTGGTGTTGAAGGACATCGCCTCGGGAAACTTCCAAGCCCGGATCGGCGGCGCTGTGCGGTGGGCCATGCCTGCGAGCATGGAATGAGCGAGCGACATGCGTGCCAACTGGTGAATCAGCCACGGGGCACGCAGCGTTACCAGCCAACAAAGCGAGACGATGAAGAT
>Ga0182030_10000082_pt1 | contig 135767 bp, 132 predicted proteins | sample 812S3MmetaG_FD_121299 | JGI IMG/M metagenome (GOLD analysis project Ga0182030, IMG submission 121299) | Permafrost microbial communities from Stordalen Mire, Sweden - 812S3M metaG (Illumina Assembly) | ecosystem: Environmental > Terrestrial > Soil > Wetlands > Permafrost | place: Sweden... | reverse complement strand
GAAGCCCTCCCCCTCGGGGGAGGGCTTCCTGCATCTGCCTCCACCCCCGCGTTCCCATCACTCGCAGAACAATCAACCGTTTTGCCTTCATCCCCGGGTCAGGATCTCTATAGGTCTGACTGCGCCCTCTCTCTTGGGGGGTTGACAAGGGCATCCCCGGCTGATTGATAGACCCTCCTTTCCCGAAATGAGCACCACCGAGCAGAAGCAGCAGACCCCAACGCCCGCGCAGATACCGTTCACGGATCCGCCGGCCTGGGTCCGTTTCGTCACCGACACGGGCAAGATCCTGCCGCGCAAATACACAGGCCTGTGCGCGAAGCACCAGAGGGCGGTCACCCGCACGATCAAGCACTCGCGCAACATGCTGCTCACGAAGTGAGCGGCGGCTCGGCGAACCGATGATTGCCGGAGCTCGAAAAGCTCCGGCCTTTTTTTGCCCGGATTGCCAGACCCTTCCCCTAAACGCCGACCATGGCCGCATCCGCCAGGACCTACCGGGGCACCCCGCGAAACCTCGCCCTGCTCGCCCGGCTCCTGAGGGCGGGCGGCCTGGTCGCGGTGCCGACGGAGACGGTCTACGGCCTTGCCGGTGACGCGACGCGGGCGGCCGCATGCCGCAGGATCTTCGCGGCAAAGGGAAGGCCGTACAGCGACCCGCTGATCGTCCACATCGCCTCCCTGCGGGATCTTCGCCGCGTGGCCCTCCCGAATCCCGCGGCGCTCAAGCTGGCACGGCTCTTCTGGCCGGGCCCGCTCACCCTCGTGCTCCCGAAGACGAGCGCTGTGCCGGACGAGGCCACGGCCGGCCTTCCGAGCGTCGCCGTGAGGATGCCCGCCCATCCGCTCCTGCGGCGGCTGATCCGCCTTGCCGGCGTGCCGCTCGCCGCCCCGAGCGCGAACCCCTTCGGGTACGTGAGCCCGACGACGGCCGAGCACGTCAGGAAGAGCATGGGGTCGAGGATCGGGCACATCCTGGACGGGGGCCCGTCCCGGATCGGGCTTGAGTCGACGATCGTCGATTTGCGCGACCCCCGCCGCCCCGCCCTCCTGAGGCCCGGGGCCATCACGCGCTCCGCGATCGCGAGGGCGCTCGGCGTGCCCGTCGCGAGCTCCAGGAGTTCGCGGGCCGGGGGCCGCGGGCTCCTCGCCCCCGGGCAGATGCCGCGCCACTACAGCCCGCGGACCCGCGTCGTCCTCCACACGAGGCTCACCGCGCGCGCGGCCGCCCGGGGCCCGGCGGACGAGGCGTGGCTGTTCGTCTCAAGGCCGCGCGGCGCGAGGCCGGGGCGAGGGAACGTGTTCTGGCTCGACGCCGCGGGCGACCTGCGGCGCGCGGCGCGGCGGCTCTTCGCGGCGCTGCGCGAGCTGGACGACGGACGCTTCCGGCGGATCCACGTCGAGCGCCCGAAGGGCGGCGGCCTCGCGGAGGCCCTGAGCGACCGCCTCGTGCGGGCGTCGTCGCGGTAGCCTACCGGACCACCTGCGCGAGCTCTGTGAGAAACCGCTCGTTCTGCTCGGCGGTCCCGACCGTCACGCGGATCCATTCGGGCAGCTCGTAGGTCTTGAGCGGCCTGACGATCACGCCGCGCTTCTGGAGCTCCTCGAACACCCGCGCCCCGTCGCCCACCTTGACGAGGATGAAATTCGCCTGGCTCGGGACGTACTCGAGCCCGAGGCCGGCGAAGCCGGCCTCCAGGCGCTTCAGGCCCTTCCTCGTTTCCCGCACGCACATGCGGACGAACTTCCGGTCGTCGAGCGCCGCCACGGCCGCCGCTTGCGCGATCGCGTTCACATTGAACGGCTGGCGGACCCGGTCCAGAAGCGACGCCAGCGGCGCGGTCGAGTAGCCGTAGCCGATCCGCAGCGACGCCAGGCCGTAGGCCTTCGAAAAGGTCCGCAGCCCGATGATGTTGCGGCCCTCGCGGATCAGCGGGCGGATGTCCGGCGCATGGTCCGCAAAGTCGCAGTAGGCCTCGTCCACCACGCAGACGACGTGGTCCGGCAGCGAGCGGACGAACGAAAGGAGCTCCTCCTCGGTGTTGACGGTGCCGGTCGGGTTGTTGGGGGTCGAGACGACCACGACCTTCGTCCGCTTCGTGATGGCGCCGGCGAGGCCCTCGAGGTGGTTCCTGAAGTTCACGAGCGGCACCTCGATCGGCATCGCCCCGAAGAGGATCGCCACCAGCCGGTAGACCACGAACTCCGGCATGCCCATGACCACCTCGTCCCTCGGCGCGATGAAGACGTGCCCGAGGAGCTCGATCACCTCGTTCGACCCGTTGCCGATCACGAACTGGTCGGGGGAGAGGCCGTGGAACTTCGCAAGGCGCTCGCGCAGGGCGTAGCAGCCCCCGTCGGGGTACAGCTGGCCCTCCTCGACCGCCTTCTTGGCGGCCACCACCGCCAGCGGCGATGGCCCGAACGCATTCTCGTTTGAGGCGAGCTTGATGATGCCGGCCGGGTCAAGCCCCAGCTCGCGGGCCACGTCGTCGATCGGCCTGCCCGGCACGTAGGTCGGATAGGTCAGGACGAGGTGTTTGGCGAGTTCCGCGGGTTCTCTCACGGTCGGATGGCGCCCATTGGAGCCTATTGCCGACTCCAGCTGAAGCCCAAAAGGGGTTCGCCAAGCGGGCGCGGCGGGCGCTAGGGTCTCCCCCATGTCGATGCGACCCGGCCCCCTCGCGCGCGCGGCCCTCGTCGTGGCCGCGGGGCTCGCGCTCGGCGCCCCCCACCCCGCGTTTGGCGCCGACACGCCGGCCCGCAAGGTCAGGGTCGACGTGGGCCAGATCGCCGGCGCCCGCTTCGCGATCGCGAACCCGCCGGGCGACTGGAACCACCGGCTGCTCCTGGTCGTCCACGGTTACCGCCCGGAAGCGACGCCGCTCGTGGCTGACCTCAATCCCGAGCGCGCCTCGAACAAGGCGCTCCTCGACGAGGGCTGGATGGTCGCGACGACCAGCTTCAGGCGCAACGGGCTCGTCGTCGCGGACGCGATCGCCGACCTTGACGCGCTCCGGAAATTCATCGCCGACGAATACGGGGAACCCGAGCGTGTCCTCCTGGAGGGGGAGTCGCTGGGCGGCCTCATCGTCGCGATCATGGCCGAGCGCGAGACCGGCCCCTATGACGGGGCCGTCGTGTTCGACGCCACGCTCTACGCGAAGGAGGTGAACGGACAGGTGGGCCTCACGCTCCTGCCGAGGATCCCGCTCCTCTTCGTCGCGACCCTTCGCGAGGCCGTCCAGTCGAAGGGCTACCTGACCGCGATCGTGGCGCGCCCGCCGCCGGTGGTCCCTCCGGCCCTCTTCCTCATCTCGCGAGAGGGGCACGACAACATCAACCAGCCCGAGCGCCTCTTCGCGCTGCGCGCGCTGAACGCCTGGGTCGACCGCGGCCCGGACGCGCTTCCCCGGCCGAAGGACCAGGCGCGGTACGTGGACGCCACGATCGAGCCGGACCCCGGCCCGTCGACGGCCGTGGCCCACGCGGGAGGGCGCGGCTTTGACAGCAAGGTCGCCGAGGTCGACGCGGTCTACGGCAACATCCTCCTCGAGGCGCAGGCCAGGGACTTCGCGGACGCCGGCATCCCCCCGATGACCTACTGCACGGTCAGGGCCGGCGACAGGGCGTATCGCGCGCTCTACGGCCGCACCTACACCGACGTTAAGAAGGGCGAATGGGTCGCGTTTCCGGATGCGGACGGCCGCACGGTCCTCTCGCGGGTCCTCGCCGACGCCGCCGGCACCGCGGTCCTGAAGGTCGGCGACACCGTGAGCCTCGACCCCGTCGAGCCCGGCGGCGCGCCCCTACCCTAAGCCGCGGCTCGGGACAAAGACGCACTTCATGCCGGCGGCCTGCGCGGCCTGCATGCCGGGCTGGCCGTCCTCGAACACGAGGCAGCGCTCGGGGGCGACGCCCATGAGCTTCGCCGCGAGAAGGAACATGTCCGGAGCGGGCTTGCCGTGCTCGACGTCGTCGGCGGTGACGACAACCGGGAAGAGGGGCGCCAGGCCCGTCTTCTTGAGCGTGCTCGTCACGACGGCCCGGTCGCCGCCCGAGGCCACGGAGACCGGACTCGTCTTGCTCGCCCTCTTGGCGAACTCGACGACGGCCCCGATGAGCTCGAGCTTCTGGAGCGAGCCCATGAAGATCCTCTCCTTGTCCTTGTAGACGGCCACCGGGTCCAGCTTCAGGCCGTGGTGCTTGCCGAGGAGTCCCGCGACCTTCTTCGAGGGCACGCCGCCCAGCGCGTAGAAGTAGTCCTTGTCCAGGTGCCCCTTGAGCCCCACCTTCACCAGCGCGGCCTCCCAGGCGAGGTAATGGAGCGGCATCGTGTCCACGAGGGTGCCGTCCAGGTCGAAGATGTAGCCGCCAAAGTCGCCCTCAGGGATCTGTAGATGCATGGAATCGGGCAAGCACGCCCGAAACCGCACGGCCCGCAACCTCAAAAAACGCTCGTTAGCGCGAGGCTGCGCCCTACACTGGGCCAAACTCCCCCCAACCATGAAAAAATACCTGGTCGAGTTCATCGGGACCTTCTTCCTCGTCTTCACGGTAGGCGCCACCGTCATCTCGCCCGGGGCGGGACCGATGGCCCCCCTCGCGATAGGCGCCTCGCTCATGGTCATGATCTTCGCGGGCGGCCACGTCTCCGGGGGGCATTTCAATCCGGCCGTGACCCTTGCCGTGTGGATCCGCGGCAAGTGCGACACAAAGGACGTCGTCCCCTACTGGATCGCCCAGATCGCGGCCGCCCTCGCCGCCGCCTGGCTTATCGGCAGGATCAAGATGGCGGGCGCGGCGATGCCGCTCGCCCTCGCGAGCTGGAAGCCCGCCTTCGTGGCCGAGTTCCTCTTCACGTTCGCGCTCTGCTGGGTCGTGCTGAACGTGGCGACGTCCAAGGGGACCATGGGGAACTCCTTCTACGGCCTGGCGATCGGCATGACCGTCATGGTCGGCGCATATGCCGTCGGCCCTGTCTCGGGCGGCGCGTTCAACCCCGCCGTCGCGACCGGCATCACCGTGATGGGCCTCTCCTTCTGGGGGAACTACTGGGTGCTCCTCGCCGGCGAGGTGGCCGGCTCGATCGCGGCGGCGACGGCCTACAAGGTCGTCAACGGCAACGATTGACCTAGGGCCGCGGCGCCTAGCGCCTCGCCCCGCGGTGGAGCCGGCTGGTCGACGTCTTCGGCACCGCCTCGTCCAGGATCTTCTGGTCGAACAAAGCCGAGTAGACGTACGGGAATCCCTCGACCTTCTTGCGCTCGACGGAGGCCCCGATGAACCGCTCAATGCTGCGCGCGTCCCTGACGTCGTCCTCCGTAACGAGCGTGAAGGCCTCGCCCGTGTGGTGGGCGCGCCCCGTGCGGCCGATCCTGTGGACATAGTCCTCGGCGTTCTCCGGGACGTCGTAGTTGATCACGTGGGAGATGCCGCGGATGTCGAGTCCCCGGGCGGCGATGTCGGTCGCGACCAGGACCTCGATCTTGCCGCTCTTGAATGCGTCGAGGGCCTCGACCCGCTCGCGCTGGTTCCTGTCGGAGTGCATGACGCCGACGCTGTGGCCCTTCTGGACAAGCCTCGCGGCGATCCGGTCCGCGCCCATCCGGGTGCGGCAGAAGATGAGGACGCTCTTGAAGTCGGTGCGCTCGAGAAGAAGCTGGAGCAGGTCGAACTTCTGCTGCGCGACGACCGGGTAGAAGCAGTGCGAGATCGTGTCGGCGGCGGAGTGCTTGCGGCCGATCTCGACCTTCGAGGGGTTGCGCAGCGCCCAGCCGGCAAGCTGCTCAATCTCCGGGGGAAGGGTCGCGGTGAAGAAGAGCGTCTGGCGGTTGGCCGGGCACTTCTGGACGATCCTCCGGACGTCGGGCAGGAAGCCCATGTCGAGCATCCGGTCGACCTCGTCCAGGACGAGGATCTCGATCTTGTCGAGCGAGCAGTTGCGCTGCTCGAGGTGGTCGAGGAGCCGGCCTGGCGTCGCGGCCAGGATGTCCATGCCTCGCTTCAAATCCGAGGTCTGCTTGCCGTAGCCGACGCCCCCGTAGACGATCGTGACCCTCAGGTCCGTGAACTGGGCGTACTTGTGGAACGCCTCCTCGACCTGGAGCGCAAGCTCGCGGGTCGGCTCGAGGATGAGGCAGCGCATCGCCCCGTGGCCGGCCAGGCGCTGGATGATCGGAAGCGCAAAGGCCGCGGTCTTGCCGGTGCCGGTCTGAGCGGAGCCGATGACGTCCTTGCCCTCGAGGATGAGCGGGATCGCCTGGACCTGGATGGGGGTCGGCTCCGTGTAGCCCTTCTCCTGGACCGTGTAGGCCAGGGCGTCGCAGAGGCCGAGCTTTGAGAAGGCGGTGTCCATCTTAGGGATGTCCACCGGAATGGCGGGCTTCTCGACGACGTGGCCCGGGTGCTCGAAGAAGTCGTCGCGGGCGGGCTTGGCGCGGCGCGCGTCGCCGTACCTTGCGGGGCCGGACCTGATGGGGCCGCGCCCCGCGGGGCGCCGCTCGTCCTGCCTCGGCCGGGAATCATGCGGCCGGGAGTCATGGGGCCGAGCCTCGGCGGGCCGAAATGGCGCCGGGCCCCCATGGGAAGGACCCTGCCCCTGGCCGCGGCCCTGTGGCCTTGGACCCTGTCCCGTCGACCGGGGGCCCGCTCCCGCGTGCCCGGGCTTGCGTGGAGCCGCCCCGCCCTGCGGGCGGTGGGCGCCGAGCGGCGCGACCGGTGTGGGCTTCTTGGCGGGGGCTATTGTTTCGCGCAGCCGGGCAATGAACTTACGTAGCATGATCTAGATGAAAGCGTCACAATCCCCGCATTCCCACGTTTTTGCAATCCCCCACTTCGGCGGACACTGATTTCATTCGCGCTTGGCAGGGCATGGGACGGCAGCATGATCGGTTTCGCCGACCGGCCTGCAATGAAACCCGACGTCCTCTGGTTCGTCCAACTTGGCATCGACCAAGGCCTCTTTACCCGGGCACAGTGCGTCAAGATCAAGGCCAAGCTCGGGGGCGCGCCCAGCATGCTGGACTTCGCCCAGACGCTGATCGACGAGGAGCTGGTCACGGGTGTCGAGGGCCTTGAGAAACTCGCCGGCCTGGCGGCGCTGCAGGCGCAGAAGGGGCCGCCTGCGCATGATCCTTTCGTTGCCGCCGCCGAGCGCGTGCAGCCCCTCGTGCTCCACGCCCCGAAGAAGTCGGGGCCGGCCGGGCCGCCCACCTTCGCGTTCGACTCCGTCGCCAGGATGGACGACGCCCAGCTGGGCGCGGGCGTGAAGGAGCTTCTCGGCTCGACCGTGCGGTACGGGGCCAGCGACCTGCACCTGTGCACGGGCAGGCGCCCGTTCGTCCGCAAGGACCGCGTGCTGACCTTCATCAGCGAGCATACGCTCACCGCCGAGGAGGCGCTCCGGCTGAACACCGTTCTTCTGACGCCGGAGCAGAAGAAGGCCTTTCTTGAGAAGCATGACCTCGACTACGCGCTGGCGATCGTCGAGCCCGAGCGCTACCGCGTGAACCTGATGGTCCACAAGGAGGGATCCGCGGGCTCGTACCGGATGGTGGCGCACGAGATCAAGTCGATGAACGAGCTCGGGTTCGAGAAGCACCTCGACACGCTCAAGAGGCTCCTGAGCTACCACAACGGGCTCGTCCTGATCACCGGGCCGGTCGGCTCGGGCAAGACGACGACCCTCGCGTCGATGGTCGCCTACCTGAACGAGACCCGCAAGGACCACATCATCACGGTCGAGGACCCGATCGAGGTGGTGCAGAAGGCGAAGGGGTGCAGCGTCACCCAGCGCCAGGTGGGCGAGCACACGAACTCGTTCTTCACGGCGCTCAAGGGCGCGCTCCGCGAGGATCCCGACATCATCGTGATCGGGGAGCTGCGCGACCTCGAGACGATCGAGATGGCCGTCAGCGCGGCCGAGACCGGCCACCTCGTGATCGGCACCATGCACACGAGCGACGCCGCGACCACCCTCAACCGGCTCTTGGACGTATTCCCGGCGGCCCAGCAGACGCAAATCCGCGCGAGCGTCGCCGAGAGCCTGCGCGGGATCATCTGCCAGCGCCTGCTGCCGGCCAAGGAGGGGGGCCTGGTCATGGCGGTCGAGATCCTGGTCAACAACGTGGCGATCTCCAACCTCGTGCGGGAGGGCAAGACGACGGGCCTGAGGAACACGATGGAGACCGGCCTGCGCGACGGCATGTGCCTGATGGACAACGTGATCTTCGGCCTCTTCCAGGAGGGAAAGGTGTCCAAGGAAACGGCGCTGGCGAGCATTTCGAACCGCGTGCTCCGCGCAAAGATCACCTAGCCCCATGGCCCAGATCGACACCCTGCTGCGGATGATGGTGGAGAAGGGAGGCTCGGACCTTCACATCATGGTGGGCCAGCCGCCGAAGGCCCGGATATCGGGCTCGATCATCCCGATCGGGGACCAGCCGCTCAACGCCGCCGCCATCGAGGATTTCCTGCGGGAGATCGTACCGGAGCGGCGCTGGAAGGACTTCCTCGAGCGCAGGGACCTGGACCTCGCCCACGAGATCGCGGGTTTCGCCCGGTTCCGCGGCAACTTCCTGTACAACCACTGGGGGCAGGCGGCGGTGTTCCGCCAGATCCCGGCGAAGATCCTCTCCTTCGAGGAGCTGAAGCTCCCGGAGGCGATCAAGAAGCTCTGTCACCTGAACGAGGGCCTGGTCGTCGTGACGGGCCCGACGGGAAGCGGCAAGTCGACGACGCTCGCGGCGATGATCGACTACATCAACACGAACATGTGCCGGCACATCATCACGATCGAGGACCCGATCGAGTTCGTGCACCCGGTGAAGAAGAGCGTGATCGTCCACCGCGAGGTCGGCGAGCACACGGAGACGTTCGCCACCGCGCTGAAGGGGGCGATGCGCCACGACCCGGACATCCTGCTGGTGGGCGAGATGCGGGAGCTCGAGACGATCAAGCTCGCGCTCAGCTGCGCCTCGATGGGCATGCTGGTCTTCGGCACGCTGCACACGAACAACGCCCCGAAGACCGTGGACCGGATCATCAACGCGTTCCCGGCGGACGACCAGAACCAGGTGCGCGTCATGCTGGCCGGCTGCCTCGCCGGGATCGTCGCCCAGCTCCTCTGCAAGCGCGTCCCCAAGGGCCGCGTCGCCGTCCACGAGATCCTGCTCCAGCACGAGTCGCTCGCCAACACGGTCCGCAGCGGCCTGATCGCCAACATCCGGCAGATCATCGAGGGCGGGGGCAACGAGGGCATGGTCCTGATGGATGCGAGCCTCATGGCCCGGCTCAAGGAGGGCGTGATCGAGGCGAAGGAGGCCTATTTCAAGGCGGCCAACAAGGCGGCGTTCGTCGGGCTCCTGAAGCCCGGGGAGCTGGACCTCGAGGAGACCCACTAGCCCTCGCCATCGGGCCGGGGCCTCGCGGTTGAAAACGGGCGCACACGGCTCGCAACCGTTTTCATCTGAAATGCGTCAACACGCTTTCAATCATTTGCAACACTTGTGCATGGGCCAAACCACACGTTCCCAAGGAATCTCCTTCACCCATGAAATGTGGGCGCGCATCCAGGCGCGCTGCAGCGAGCTCAAGTTCGGACGGAGCCAGTATTTTCAGATGCTTGTGGAGAGGGACCTGCATTTCCTGCCCGACATCCACGCGCACAAGTCCGACGGCAAGTGGCACTTCTACCCCGAGGCGGGGTCGGCCCGCGCGGAGGAGGGGCACCTCAGGGCCGCCGAGGACCCGGATCCCGGCGCCCAGCCCGTGGGCCGGGCGCGCAGGCGGCGCCGCTAAACCGATTAATCGGTTGCGGCCGCGGCCAATTTGGGCGGCGATTACGGGATGATCCCTCCGCCCCCGAACGAAGCCATCGAGTCCCTCGCGTCCATCCTCGGCGAGGACTCGACGCGCGAGATCGTCCGCCTGTTCCTCTCGGACTTTCCGCAGTCCGTCCGCCGGCTGAGCTCAGGCAGCCGCGAGGAGCAGGTCGTGATCGCGCACGGGCTAAAGAGCAGCGCGCTCCACATGGGCGCCACCGGACTGTCGCAGCGGATGGCGGCCATCGAGAGGAAGCTCTCGGCGACGCCCGAGGCGCTCTCCCCCGAGGAGGTCTTCGCCGCCCTCGCGGAGTTCGAGGCCGTCGAGCCCGGCCTGCGCGGCTACGCGGGCTCCTGACCGGCCGGCGCCCGCCGGCGCGTCAGGACTTCACAATCCCCATCTGGATGCACCAGCGCACGAGGCTCGCGACCTCCTTCACGTTGATCTTGTCCATGATGTTCGCCCGATGCTTCTCGACCGTGCGCACGCTCAGCTCCAGCCGGTCGGCGATCTCCTTCGAGGAGAACCCCTCCGCCACGAGCCGGGCCACCTCGAGCTCGCGCCCGGAGAGCGTCTGGACCGCGCCGACCGAGGTGGTCTGGGGGCCCGCCTTGACGGAGGGCGCCACCGTCGGCTGGTCCCCGGCGCCGGACGTCGCCTTCGGCGGGACGTGGGCGGCGAAGAACATCCCGCCCGCGACGACCGACTCGATCGCCTGAAGCAGGTAGTTTATCGGCGCGCTCTTGTCCACGAACCCGTGCACGCCCTGCGCGATGAGCCTCGCGGGCAGGTCGCCGTCGGGATGGCCGGTCAGGACGAGAATCCTCGTGTTCGGAAGCTTGGCACGGACCTCGCGGACCACCTCGAGCCCGTGCATCCCGGGCAGGTAGAGGTCGACGATCAGGAGCCCCGGCGGATTCTTCAGGCAGAAATCGAGGCCTGATTTCCCGTCCTTGAACGCTCCGGAAACGACGAGCCCGCGGATGCGGCTGAGCGCGGATGAAAGCATCTGCCGAAATACGATCTCATCATCGATAATGACCGTTCGTATAGGCACGTCGGATGCAAGCTTACTGCTGGGGCGACCGGGCGCAAGCGCAAGTCGGCCGAACAGGGTTGTCCCGGCGCCGCGGGGGCGTCACACTCCGGGCGTGAACAGCCTCCCGCTGCTTGCGCCGCTCTTCCTCGCCTTCGAGATCTGTCAGCTGGTCATGTGCGAGCGCTACGTCGGCATCAAGCAGATAGCCCGGGGCGCCGACCCCCGCGAGATGGGTCCGGGCGAGTTCGTCGCCTTCGCCTGGATCGTGTGCATCATCCTGTACGGCATCTGGATGGCGGTGCTCCTGGCCGTCCCGGGGGTGCGGGTCTTCGCGCTTGCGCTGATCGCCATCTCCGCCGCCGGGTACGCGGTGCGGCGCAACTGCGGGCTCAACTGGATCCTCGTCGTGCTGACGATCGAGGGCTGCATGCGGGTCGCGGCCCTCGCCCCCCTCTCGGAGCTGGCGTGGATGCGCGTCTAGCCCCGGGTTGCCGATGCCCTTCAGGGAATTCGAGCGGCTCTCGCCCAATCGGGACGAAACGGCCCACGAGCGCCTGGGCGTCCTCTTCCACCACAGCGGGCTCGGCTTTGACGAGACAATAGGCCGGATGCTCGACCCGGCGAGCCGCGTGAGCTACCACTGCCTGATCGACGGGGACGGGACCCGCTGCACGCTGGTCCCCGACACGCAGGTCGCGTGGCACGCCGGCGCCTCGCAGTTCATGGGCCGGGAGCGCTGCAACGACTTCCTGCTGGGCGTCGCCTTCGCCGGGGACACGTACCAGGTCCCGCTCTCCGGCCCCCAGCTCGCCTCGGCCCTCGAATGGCTGGCCGCCCGGTGGGCGCCCCTCGGCTGGGGGCCGGACCGCATCACCGACCACCGCCAGACTTCGCCGGGCAGGAAGCGCGACCTCAATCCCGCGGAGTGGGACCGGCTCTTCGCGGCGGTCTTGGAGCATTTCGGAAGGTGCTCGCACTGAGGCCGCTTGCATGTTGAAATCCCCCCGACTCGAAGCAGAAAAACTCAGCTGCCGTTCTTATGAATCTTCCCAGTGAAACCCCAAGGCTGCCCAAGTGGATCTTCCTGTTCGGGGCCATGGTCCTAGTGGTAGCCGCCTGGCTCATCTACAGCTCCTCGGCGCACACCTCGACCATCGTCGCGCTGGTTGTCAGCGCGTGCGCCCTGAGCGCGGCCTGGCTGGCGGTCATCCCCTTCATGGCCGACTACGCGCACCGCCAGGACGAGGCCCTCGACAACCGCCAGCGCTCGCTCCAGGCGCTGTCCGTCACCGTGGCCTCCGTCTCGGAGCAGGTCTCGATAGCGGCGACCGGGCTTCAGGGGATCGCTGAGGCCGCCCAGGACAACTTCAGCAAGTCCGAGCGGCTCTCCCGTCAGATCGAGGAGAAGATTGCCCAGCTTGACACCCGCCTGGCGGGCGCGCGCAAGGACGACGGCGAGGTCGCCGCAAGGCTCGAGGCCACCGCGAAGAAAATGGCGGAGCTTGAGGCTAACCTTGCGAGCGCGACGAAGGCCGACGGCGAGGCCGCCGCAAAGCTTGACTCGGTCGCGAAGCGGATAGCCAAGGCCGCCGCCGAGTTCGACGCCGCGGTCTCGAAGGCCGCTGAGGCCGCGAAGGCCGTTCCCGCGGCCCCGGCGGTGGTTGCCGCGGCGACGCCCTTGATTCCGGAAATCCCCCCGGTGATCGCAAGCAGGATGGTCGAGATCAAGCCGGCCGTGCTGAAGTCGGATCATCCCTTTGAGGTACCGGCCGCCCCCCACGCGCCCGCCGCGGCCCCCGCCGCCGAGGAGAAGCCCGTCGCAGCCCCGGTGGCCGAGAGCGCGCCCGCGACCGAGGCCGCACCCGTGCCGTCGACCGAGCCCGCAGCGGCCGCCGCAGTTTCGCCGGAGGCGCCCAAGCTCCCGCGCAAGCGCAGCCCGCGGAAGGCCGCGCCCGCACCCTCACCCGCGCCCGCACCCGAGGCGGCCGCGCCGGACCTCGTCCTTGAGTCGCCCTCACCCGCCGAATCCGCGTTGTTCCCCGCGCCCGAGGTCTCGGAGCCCGCGGTGTCCGCGGACGGAGCCACCCGGCTTGTTGTCACGGCGTACATCGGGATCGGCAACCGGCTCTTCATCCGGGGCGACGGCCCGGGGCTCAGCTGGGAGAAGGGCACGCCGCTCAGCTTCGTCTCGATCGGGAAATGGCGCTGGGAGACGAACGACGCCACGGCCCCGGTCCGGTTCAAGCTCTACAAGAACGACGAGACGGAATGCGCGGGCCTCGGCGAGCGCACCGTGGCGCCGGGGGCCCAGCAGGAACTCACCGCGTCCTTTTAGCGACCGGCGCCCTGAGCGCCTTCTTCTTGAGGCGCGCGAGCTCGGGCAGCACCACGCGCTGGTAGCACTCGGGGCACACCGAGTGGCTGATCTCCGTGCCTGTGCGCTCGTTGATGTAGCTCTCGATCTGCTGCCAGTAGTTCTGGTCGTCCCTGATCTTCTTGCAGTAGGAGCACATCGGCATCATCTCCTCCAGCCGGTGCACCTGGGTCGTGTACTTGAGAATGCGCTCGGCGACCCGCAGGCGCATCCAAAGCTTCGACATGTCGATCGGCTTGGTCAGGAAGTCGTCGACGCCCGCCTCCGCCGCGACGCGGCGGTTCGAGACCGTGGCTCCGGTCGCCGTCAGGAGGATGAAATAGACGTAATCGTTGCCCTGCTGGGCGCGGAACCGCTTGCAGAGCTTGAGCCCGTCGAGCTTCGGCATCTGCCAGTCGCACACGGTGACGCGCGGCTTCTCGCTGAGCCACGCCAACCACGCCTCCTCCCCGTCGCGGGCCTCGATCACGTCGTGGCCGAGGCGTTCCAGCGAGCGCCGCAGGATCGCCAGGGACATGGGGTCATCTTCGACGGCAAGGACCTTCATGGGGGGTGAGGCTATACGCTAAAGCACACCTTGTTCCAAGCAGCAATCGGCGCGCATCGGGCCCGCGTCAGGTCCGTCCCAGCGCCCGCCGCAGCTCCTCCGGCGTGCGGGCCGGCGCGCGGCACACGAACTCCTCGCAGACATAGGCGGTCGGCGCGGCGTCGCGCGCGCCCATCTGCTCCATCCACGGGGAGCGGGCCGCGAACCAGGCCCTCGAGCCCCCGGTCCCGTCGAGGGCGATGAGCGTCCTGCGGGGCCCCAGGGTCTCGCGCACGACCGCGGCCAGCGCCGCGAATCCCGGCGCCCCAGGGCTCCCGGAAAGGACGACATGGCGGGGCGGCTCGAGCGCGGACTCGAACGCGCAGAGTAGCTGCGGCATCGCGTACGGGGCCTCCTCCCACCGCCCCCGGAAGGCGGCGAGGGTCCGCCTGGCCCGCTCGAGCATGGCCTCGCTGCCGGTGAGCGAGGACAGGCGCAAGAGGTTCATCGCGGCGGTCGAGCTGGCCGCGGGCTCCGCGCCGTCGTAGTCCTCCTTAAGCCGCACGAGCACGTCCGCCGCCCCGGCCGCCGAGTTGAAGTAGCCTCCCCTGGCGTCGTCCCAGAAGCGCGCGTCCATGGCCCCCTGCAGGCCCTCGGCGCGCCTCGCCCAGGCGTCGTCGAACGTGGCCTCGTAGAGGTCCAGCCACGCCTGCACGAGGAAGGCGCAGTCCTCCGCGAACCCGGGCCCCGATCCCGATCCGCGGCGCCACGAGCGGCGCGGCATCCCCCCAGGCAGGTTGAAGAGCTCGCGCAGGGCGAACGCCGCCGCGCGAAGCGCCGCCGCCAGGTAGTCCGCGCGCCGCTCGCCGAGGGATTCGGCGGACAGCACCGAGGCGCGGGCGAGGGCCGAGATCATGAGGCCGTTCCAGCCCGCGACGACCTTGTCGTCGAGGTGGGGCCGGCGCCGCACAGACCGGGCGCCGTGCAGGCGCCCGAGGCAGGAGACCAGGAGGTCGCTCGCCGCCCCGGGTTCCATCCCTAAGGCCCTCGCGGTATCGGCCAGGGGGCGGACCTGGGCCAGGATGTTCCTGCCCTTGAATTCGCCGTGGGGGTCACGCTCCGGCGGGACGTTCCCTTCCGGCTTCACCCCGTAATGGCTGGCGACCATCGCCGCGTCGGCGCCGAGCACGCGCTCCACCTCGGCCGCCGTCCAGACGTAGAACGCGCCCTCGACCGGCTCCGAGCCCTCGCTCTCCTGCGAGTCGGCGTCCTCCGCCGAATTGAACCCGCCCTCGGGACCGGTGAGGTCGCGCAGCACATAGTCCAGGGTGTCCCGCGCGAGCCAGGCGGTCTGCTCCTGGCCGGTCGCCTGCCACGCCCCGAGCGCGCACATCGCGATCTGCGCCTGGTCATAGAGCATCTTCTCGAAGTGCGGCACGAACCATTCCCCGTCGACGGAGTAGCGGTGGAAGCCGCCACCCACGTGATCGTGGATGCCCCCCTTGGCCATCGCCGCGAGGGTCCGAGCCACCATCCCCGCGGCCTCCATCCCGGCCTCGCTCTTCAGGCCCTGGAGCGCGGCGCACCGAAGCAGGAACTCGAGGTTCGCCGGCCTCGGGAACTTAGGCGCCCCCCCGAAGCCCCCGTGGACGGTGTCGAAGCTCTCGGCGTAGTACCGGTAGGCCTTCTCGAAGGCCGCGCCCGCGGCATGCGCGAGCGTGGCGACCGCGCCCTGTGGCGCCGCCCCCTCCGCGGCCTTCTCCCTGAGGGAGGCGACCACGCGCTCGGCCTCCTCGACCAGCCGGGCCCTGTCCTCCCTCCAGCCGCGCGCGATCGCATCGAGTATCCGGGGGAAGCCGGCGCGGCCCTGCCGGTCCTCGGGCGGAAAATAGGTCCCCGCGTAGAAGGGCTTCAGGTCCGGCGTCAGCCAGACGCTCAGCGGCCATCCGCCGTGACCCGTCAGGCCCTGGAGGTACGCCATGTAGACCCGGTCGACGTCGGGCCGCTCCTCCCGGTCGAGCTTCACCGGCACGAAATGCTGGTTGAGCGCCGCGGCGATGCCGGCGTCCTCGAACGACTCGTGGGCCATCACGTGGCACCAGTGGCACGTCGAGTAGCCGATCGAGAGGAATATCGGGCGGTCGCCCGTCCGCGCGGCCAGGAAGGCCTCCTCGCCCCAGGGGTACCAATCCACCGGATTGCCCGCGTGCTGCAGGAGGTAGGGGGAGGTCGCTCCCGCGAGGCGGTTCGGCATGCCTCACTCCCCGAGCACCCAGGCGAAGATGAGCGGCGCCACGATGGTCGCGTCGGACTCGATGATGAACCTGGGCGTGGAGGCCCCGAGCTTGCCCCACGTGATCTTCTCGTTGGGCACGGCGCCCGAGTAGCTGCCGTAGCTGGTGGTGGAGTCGCTCACCTGGCAGAAGTACCCCCAGAGCGGGACGCCCGTGCGCCGCAGGTCCTGGTGGAGCATGGGGACCACGCAGATCGGGAAGTCGCCGGCGATGCCGCCACCGATCTGGAAGAACCCGACGGAACCGTGGCCCGTGGGGAGCCTCCTCGCCGTCCGCGTGTACCAGCCGGCCAGCTCGGTCATGTACTCGATCCCCGTGCGCACGGTGTGCACGTTCTTCACGTCGCCCGCGATGACGTGGGCCGCGTACATGTTGCCGAGCGTCGCGTCCTCCCAGCCGGGGACGAAGATGGGGAGGTTCTTCTCGCAGGCCGCGAGCAGCCACGAGTTTCTCGGGTCGACCTGGAACCACTTCCTGAGCTTCCCGCCGCGCAGGATCCGGTACATGAACTCGTGCGGGAAATGCCTCCTGCCTGCGCGGTCCGCCGCGACCCACTCCTCGAGGACGACCTTCTCGATCCGCCGCATCGCCTCCATCTCGGGGATGCACGTGTCGGTCACGCGGTTCATGTGGCGCTTAAGCAGCGCCGCCTCGTCCCGCGGGGTCAGCTGCCGGTAGTCCGGCACGCGCTCGTAGTAGTTGTGCGCGACCAGGTTGAAGACGTCCTCCTCAAGGTTCGCGCCGGTGCACACGATGCCGTGGACCTTGCCTCGGCGGATCATCTCGGCCAGCGAGATCCCGAGCTCGGCCGTGGACATGGCGCCCGCCAGCGTCACGAGCATCCTGCCCCCCGCCTTGAGGTGGGCGTCATACGCCTTTGAGGCGTCGAGGAGCGCCGCCGAGTTGAAGTGGCGGAAATGGCGCGCCATGAACTTGGAGAGGGGGCCCTTGGAACGGGCAAGGGCCGCGTTGCGGACTTCGGGGAGCTGGCTTCGGATCTTGGCGCTCATGGCGGGGGGTGAGAGGCAAAGGTGGACCCGGGGAAACCCGGTTGCCACCCAAAATGGGCTGCAGCATGGGACATGTATATTTTATTTGATGTGAATATCTTACAACAATCCAGGCCCCCGGCTTGTCGGCACCTCCCCAATTTGCTGCCATCGAGCGGGGGATGATCAACGTCAAGGGCAAGGGCACAATGAGGACCTGGTTCCTGACCGGAAGATCCCCCTAGGGCGCTTCGGCGGCGGCGGTCAGTCCGCCGCGACGGGAAACGCCGAAATCCGCAGGCGCGCGCCGCCCATGGGAATGAGCTCAATGTCCTCGACGGGTTCCGCCGTCGCAACCGGGCTTTGGGGCAGCGTGTCAACGAGCTCGTGGGCGTCCAGCTGCCAGCCGGGGACCCTCCGCCCCTTCGCCCTGATGACGATCGGGGCGCCGTCCGAGGTGAACGGGAAGCCGTCGGCGGGCCACGGGCGGGACTCGACCCTGAACGGCGCCGCCGGATCGCCGCCCCCGAGAACGATCGCGTAGTTCCAGGGCGACGCCGCGCTCAGGATTGTCGACGGCCACTTCGCCCTGTCGACCCCGGCCTGCCAGACCGAATCGTCCGCGGACGCCGACGTGCTGTCGACCTGCTCGCGGTGCTCGGCGATCCTGAGCGAGAACGTGAGGGGGCCGTAGTCCACGGTCGCGCTCCCCTTGTTCGCGGCCCACCGCCTCACGCCGAGCCTGAACGGGAGCCTGAGGGTCACCGTCTCGTCGCCGCTCCACGAGCGCTCGATGCGAAGGTACCTGCCCGCCCCCGCGGGGATGGCGGCCGGCCTGCCGCCAATCGAGAGCTCCGGGGCCGCGCACCAGCCGGGAATCCTCAGATAGAGCGGAAAGCCGACCGTGCGCCCCGCGTGCACCGTGATGCGGATCGTGTCCTCGAAGGGGTATCGGGTGTCCGCGACGATCCCCACCCGGGCGCCGTCGCCCACCTTGGCGTTCACCTCGCTCGGCGCATAGAGCGCGGCGCAGAGCCCGCGGTCGGGCGTCGCGAGCCAGAGGTTCTCCGCAAAGTAGGGCCAGCCGTGCGAGTGGTTGTGCTGGCAGCACCGCGAGCTGAAGGGGTTCATCATCAGGAACGGCCCCGCGTTCTCGATCCCGGGCGCGTGGTTCTTGTCGTCGCTCAGCACCATGTTGGGCGCCGTCAGGTAGCGAAGCGCCCTCAGGTCGGGCATGAGCGCGGCCGGGTACGTGTTGAACGCGACCTCCTCGCAGTGGTCGGCCCAGAACGGGTCCCCCGTGATGCGCTGGAGCAGCTCGTCGGAAAGCATCTGCTCGACCATGCCGCACGTCTCGACAGCCTGCCTCGGGTCGGAATACCCCGGCCTGCAGTTCTCGTCGCCGCCGAACATCCCCCCGGGGACCTGCCCGTAGAGCTCACGCACCCGGTGGAAGTCGTCGTACGTCGCGCGCAGCTCGCGCGCGTCGTGGCTCTGGAGGTAGTGGATCGCCGGCTCGCGGAATCCCTGCGCGATGTTCACGTTGTGCCACGACGGCAGGCCGTCCGCCATCGCCCAGTTCGCGGTCCGCCGGTGGAGCTTCTCGCCGAGCTCGAGGAGAAACGGGTCGCCCGTAAGGTTGTAGAGCCAGTAGACGCTGTAGAGGTTGTCGCCGCCCCGCATCCGCTGCCAGTAGTGCGTGAGGAGCCGGTCGTCCGGCACGGAGAGCAGGTGGCGGAAGTACGCCGTCATGAGGGCGGGCACCCTCGGGTCCCCCGAGTGCTCGTAGTAGCTCTGCAGGCAGAACAGCATGATCATGTTCGCCCAGTAGTCGCGGGTCCCGTCGTCGTCGAAGCGGCGGTCCGGCCCGAAGTCCCCGTCGGCGCGCTGCCTGCGGATCGCGCCCTCGATCCACACCCTCGCCTCGGCGATCATCGCCGGGTCGTCGAGCAGGTAGGCGAGGTCCCCGTAGCCCTTCAGCCAGTACGGCAGCTCCTCCCAGCCGTACTTCCCCCTGCCGTCGGTGCTCAGCCACGCGTTGCCGTCCTTCTGCAGCCAGGCGCTGATCTCGCCCAGATGCCCGTTCAAGCCGTCGCGCTGGCGCCGCAGGCACTCAAGGAGCCAGCCCCTCGCCCGGACCTCCCCGACCGGCAGCCTGACGAAGGGGCTCGCAAGGAGCGGGGCCCGGTTGCCCGGGTAGCACGCGTCCGCAGACGCCGCGCTCGGCCTTTCCTGGAGGGTGACGGACTCTGCCACGGCCCCACACTGCGCCGCCGCCAAGGCCGTGAGAAGGACTAAAGGGCGGCTGGGCCTCATCGGGCGCCAGCCGGGCCGCCGGGGGCGACATCGAACTCGTATCGGGCAACATGGTACGGTCCGACACGCTTGTCGCTGTGGTAGCAAAACCCAAAGGATTCGTAGAACGCGCGCAGGCGAGGCCGCGAGGCCTCGCAGTCCAGGCGCAGGTAGTTGCGGGGGAGCGCGCGGGTCCGCTCCACGGCCCAGCCGAGGAGCCTTGTGGAGACGCCCGTGCCCGCGTACCGCCGGCGCACCGCGAGGCGGTGGACGTAGGCCGCGTCCGGCAGGCGCACCTCGGGCCAGAACACCGGGTCCTCGAGCTGGTACTTCATGACGCCCGCCGGTTCGCCCGCCCGCTCGGCGAGGAGGAAGAAGCCCGCGCCCACGTCCACGGCGGTGCTCAGGGGGTCCAACTCGCCCACCTTCCACATCGGCTTTCCCTCCCGCTCGAGCCATCGCGCCGCCTCGTGCAGGATATCCACGACCACCTCGGCGTCTTCGGGCGTCGCTGGCCGGATTGTCGGGTCGCCGGGCATGTTCTCGTGCAGGTTTCTGCCGTCAATAGACTTCCGGCACAGCCAGGGAGTCAAGCGGGGCGGAGCCCAAACTAAATCGCCGGAGCGCACACCGCGCCATTGACGACCCAGGCCGCAGACCTGTTTGATGGAGGTTTTCATGCTCACGATCGCCGATGTGTCAAAGTCGTATGGCACCCGCACCCTGTTCGCGGATGTGTCACTCTTCATTGCGCGAAGCGACCGCTACGGGCTCGTGGGCCCCAATGGGGCGGGCAAGACCACGCTCTTCAACCTCATCCTGGGCGAGGAGGCCCCCGACGAGGGCACGATCGAATGGGAGCGCGGCGCGGACTTCGGCTTCCTGCCGCAGGAGAACGCGCCCATCGCCGACGAGACGATCCTGGAGATCGCGACGAGCGGCAAGAAGTTGGTCCCCGAGAACGACGACGACTACGACATCGACTGGACCCTCGAGCCCCGCGCGAAGAAGATCCTCGCCGGGCTCGGCTTCCGGGAGGGCGACAGCGGCAAGCAGGCGAAGACGTTCTCCGGGGGCTGGGTGATGCGGGCGCACCTCGCCCGCCTCCTGGTCGCCGAGCCCTCGCTCCTCCTGCTCGACGAGCCGACCAACCACCTCGATCTCGAGGCGCTCCTCTGGTTCCAGGACTACCTCACGCGGTACCCCGGCGGCCTCGTCGTCATCTCGCACGACCGGGCGTTCCTGAACGCGCTCTGCACCGGCATCCTCGAGCTGCGCGGCGGGACGCTAAACCGCTACACCGGCAACTACGACGATTACATGACCGAGAAGGAGGCTCGCAAGGAGCAGCAGGCCGCCGCCTTCAAGAGCCAGCAGCGCGAGATCGCCCACCTGCAGCGGTTCGTGGACCGCTTCGGCGCCAAGGCCTCGCTCGCCTCGCGCGCGAAGTCGAAGGAGAAGCAGATCGAGCGCCTGGAGGCCGTCGCCGTCGACGAGCCCGAGGACGACCTAAAGCGGATCCACTTCAAGTTCCCCAAGCCGCCCCGCTCGGGGCTCAAGGTGGTCGAGCTCGAGCACGTCGAGCAGGCCTACGGCGACCATGTCGTCTACAGGAACCTGAACTTCACCGCGGAGCGCGGCCAGCGCATCGTGCTCGTGGGACCGAACGGCGCCGGCAAGTCGACGCTGCTCAAGATCCTCGCGGGCGTGGTCCCGATACGGGGCGGGACGCTCGAGCTCGGCAGCAACGTCGTCACCGGCTACTTCGCGCAGAACCGCGACGACAACCTGCGGGTCGACGCGACCGTCTTCGAGAACGTGATGGAGCTGCGCACGAACGAGAACCAGCTCACCGAGCAGCAGGCGCGCGCGATCCTCGGGGCGTTCCTCTTCCGCAAGGACGACGTCTTCAAGAAGGTCTCCGTGCTCTCCGGGGGCGAGAAGTCCCGCCTCGCGCTGGCCCGCCTCCTCGTGAAGCCGCCGAACCTGCTGCTCATGGACGAGCCGACGACCCACCTCGACATCGCGTCGATCGACGCACTGGTGGGCGCGCTCCAGACCTTCGACGGCACCTTCATCTTCATCAGCCACGACGTCTACTTCATCCGGGCCCTCGCGCGGAACGTTCTCCATGTCCATTCCGGCCGCCTGACTCCCTACGCGGGCGACTACGACTACTACCTCGAGAAGTCGCGGGCCACGGACGAGCGCGCGGCGCTGACGGCCGGCCTGGCGGACGGGCGCCCCTTGCGCAACGCGTCGCCCGCCGCGCCGGCGCAGGCGAAGCCCTCGGCGGCCCCCCGCCCGAGCCCCGCCGCCCTCAAGAAGCTGCGGATCGAGGTCGGCCGCCTCGAGGAGGAGGTATCGAAGCTCGAGACCAAGCAGAACGAGCTCACCACGGTGCTCGAGGCGCCGGAGACCTACACGGAGCCGGGCAAGGCCCAGCACCTGAACCGGGAGCTGAGCGCGGTCGTGGACCAGCTCTGCGCGGCGACCGCCGCCTGGGAGAAGGCCGCGACGGAGCTCGCGGACCTGGAAAAGTAGCCCCGCGGCCTCGGGGTCAGGCGCCGATCACCTCGTCCACGAGCCTCGAGGGTTCGCGGCGTTCGCTGCCGACCGTGATGGCCTTTAGGAGCATCCCGGCTGCCTCCTTCGCCGCGCCGGCGCTCTTCGCGTGGATCCGGCACAGCGCGTCCCCCGCCCTGACGGGATCGCCCACCTTCACGAGGTGGTCGACGCCGACGGCGTGATCGACCTTGTCCTCGGCTCTCCTGCGGCCCGCCCCGAGGTGAAGCGCCGCGAACGCGACTCCCATCGCGTCGACATCGGTCACGAAGCCGGAGCGCGGGCTGCCGAGCGCAGTCCTGAGCCTCGCCCGGGGAAGCCGGCCGGGATCGTCGGCGACCCGCACGTCGCCGCCCTGCGCCGCCACCATCTCCCTGAACTTCCCGAGCGCCGCCCCCGAGGAAATGCTCCGCTTGAGCATGGCCCGCGCGTCCGCGGCGCCCTTGGCGGCGCCCGCCAGGAGCAGCATCTGCTCGCCCACCGCAAAGGTCACCTCCATCAGGTCCCGGGCGCCCAGGCCTTTCAGGCATTCCACGGACTCGGCGACCTCGAGGGCGTTGCCCACGGCGTGCCCGAGCGGCTCCTCCATCGCCGTCATCACCGCGGTGGTCGGCTTGCCCATGGCCCTGGCGACCGTCGTGATCACCACCGCCAGCTCCCGGGCCTTGGCTTTGTCCTTCATGAACGCGCCGCGCCCGTACTTCACGTCAAGGACGAGGACGTCGATCCCCTCGGCAAGCTTCTTGCTGAGGATGCTCGCGCAGATGAGCGGGATGCACTCCACGGTGGCCGTCACGTCGCGCAGCGCGTAGAGCTTGCGATCGGCGGGGGCGAGCTCCGCCGTCTGCCCGATGAGCGCAAGCCCAATCTTCTTGAGCTGGCGCCGGTACTCCGCGATGGAGAGGCCGACCCGGAACCCGGGAATCGCCTCCAGCTTGTCGAGCGTGCCGCCCGTGTGGCCAAGGCCCCGCCCGCTGATCATGGGGACCGCGACCCCGCAGGCGGCCACCATCGGCGCCAGGTGGAGCGACACCTTGTCGCCGACGCCGCCCGTCGAGTGCTTGTCGGCCTTCGGAGCCCGCACCGCGGACAGGTCGGCGACGACCCCCGACTTGAGCATCGCCTCTGTGAGGAAGGCCGTCTCGCGCGGGGTCATCCCACGCAGGAAGATCGCCATGAGGAGCGCGCTCAGCTGATAGTCGGCCCAGGAGCCGTCGACGGAGCCCCTGACGAAGGCGGCGATCTCCGCGCGGTCGAGCTCGGCACCGTCGCGCTTGCGCGCGATCACGTGCTGGGGGAAAAGGACGGTGCCCATGGCACGCCAGCCCTACGGCGGGAACGCGCCTGAGGCACGCCAATTCACTCCTTTTTACCGAAAACCGACTTGGCCATGCTGAACGGGGTCTTGGTGAACCGCTTGATCGCGGACTCGGACTCCCTCTCGTCCAGCACGACCTGCCGGGCGAGCGCCAGCTGCTGCTCGTACGCTCGGAGCTGCTCCTCGCGGGCCGCGACCGCCTGCTCCCGTGCATCAAGCGCGTCCAGCTCGCCCTGGATGGCCATCCGGTCGTCCCGAAGGTGGGCCTGCTCGGCCTCGAGGATGGCGCGGGCCCTGTAGAGCTTGTCCCATGCGGCGCGAAGCGCGGCCGGGCTGTGTTGCCCCGCCTCCCGGCCTTCGAAGGGCACGGTGTCGTCGGATTCCATGGATGTGTAAATGCTCGTACGGCCGCGGCGCCTGAGGCTGAGCTCAGGCCGAAATTGCGTCTGGGAGGATGCTGTCGTGTTCATTGGCGTCTCGGAGGAGTCTTCACTTTTCGTGGGTGAGGACATTTCCCTCCGTGACGCCATTAGATCATATCCGGTTTCGAAAGGCCATTGGACGGGCCCCATTTTACACACCGTTTACAGGACGCGAGCCCTGTTTCGTACGGAATTTACTTACTATGTACGGAAAATCACGCCCTCGCGCTTGAACATCGCGACGGCCAGCGCCAGGGCCGCAGCCGCGTACAGCGCGGTGGACCCGAAGATCACCGCAATGTAGCCCCAGTGCCAGACCCCGGAGAGCATCTCCTTGCAGACGAGCGACACGTTGGCGATGGGAACAAAGGCGAGGTGCAGGTTCAGGTCGATTCCCGGCAGGAGCCCGATCCCGCACGGGATGATGATGACGAAGACAAGCGGCGTTACGTAGCTCTGCGCCTCCTTCGCGCTCTTGGCGAAGAGGCACACCGCAAACACCACCGCGGAGAAGAGCACCGCGATCGGTAGCACCATGGCGAGGACGCCCAGTATCCCCAAGGGGTCGATGGTCGGCGTCATCTCCCCGGCCGGGCCCATCCCCTTTGTCGCCGCCCCGATCGTGGAGCCGATCATCAGAAGCGAGAAGACCAGCGAAATGAGCGAGAAGGCGACCGAGGCGAGTGAGCCCGTGACCACCGTGAGGAACTTCCCGAGGACGATGGCGGTCCTCGAGGCCGGGCAGCATAGGAGCGTCTCCATGGTCCCCCGCTCCTTCTCCCCCGCGGTGAGGTCCATGGCCGGGTACATGGCGCCCGTGAGGCAGAGAAAAATGAGGAAATAGGGCACGAAGCCCCCCAGCAGGTTGCCTCCCACCTTCTCCGGCGGTGCGACGTTCTTCTGGGTCACCTCGAACGGCCGCGCGATCGAGGCCGGCAGGCCGCGCTCCGCCAGGAGCTTGTCCGTCGCGCGGGAGCGCAGCCCCGTGAAGAAGGTGCGGAGCTGCTCGGACGCGAGGCCCGACTTCAGCTCCCCCTGGTAATCGTAGAGCGTGATGGCCGGGGCCGAGCCCGACCCAAGCGCCCGCTCAAACCCCGCGGGGATCTCGACGGCCGCCCGGACCCTCTTGTTCGAAATGAGGGACTTCCAGTCGCCGGACGCGCGCTCGAGCCTGAACTTGCCCGTCTTCTCGAGCTCCGCGCGGATCCCCGGTGAATCGTCCCCACCGATCACCATGATCCTCGGGATCTCCGCCCTGGCCTTCGAGACGATCGTCGAGGCCGTCTTCACCACGACGAGCATGAGCGCCGGCATGATGAAGGTCGGGATGACGATCGTGGACACCAGGGTGCGCCGGTCGCGCAGCAAGTCCCTGAGCTCCTTGGCATAGATGGTTCCGACGGCGCGCCAGTTCAATTCGCCTCCCCGGGACAGGCCAGCTTGACGAAGCACTCCTCCAAGTCCGTCTCGCCAGTCCGCGCCTTCAGCTGCGCAACGGTGCCCTCGGCCTTGAGAGCTCCCTCGTGGATGATCCCGATCACGTCGCAGAGCTTCTCCGCCTCGCTCATCACGTGCGTCGAGTAGATCACCGTCTTGCCGCGGGCCCGGCATTCGCGGACAAACCGGACGATCGAGCGGGCCGTCATGACGTCGAGGCCGACTGTGGGCTCGTCGAAGATCATCACCTGCGGGTCGTGGACGAGCGTGCGCGCGATCGACGTCTTCTGCTTCATGCCGGTCGAGAGTTTCTCGCAGCGCCGGTCGAGGAAGTCGTACATGTCGAGCTCGTCGGCGAGCAGGCGCACCCGCGCCCTGAGCGACGGCTCGTCGAGCCCGTTCAGGCGGCCAAAGTAGGTGATCATCTCGCGGGCGGTAAGCCGGCCGTAGAGGGCCGTGCTGGCTGCGAGGAAACCGACGCTCGCGCGGACCTTGTCCGGCTCGCGCACCACGTCGTAGCCCGCGACAATGGCGGTGCCGCTCGTGGGCTTAAGCAGCGTCGCAAGCATCCGGAGCGTCGTTGTCTTGCCCGCCCCGTTCGCTCCCAGGAGCCCGTAGATCCGCCCGGGCTCGACCCGGAACGATACGCCGTCGGCCCCGCGGATCTCGCCCCTCTTCTTGTCATGGAAGACCTTGGTGAGGAGCGTGGCTTCAATCATGGCGCAAGACCGAAATGCCTGCAAACCGGAGATTTACAAGCTCATCCGCTCCCGGAATTCCTGGGCCTGACGGCGGCTGAGCTCAATCTTCGCCCCGCCCTTCAGGTGGACGAGGAGCCCGCCGCTGAACCAGGGCTCGATCCGGTCTATCCACGAGATGTTGATGATCTGGCGGCGGTTGGCCCTGAAGAAGCACTTGGGGTCGAGGCGCTCCTCCATGGCGTTGAGCGAGCGGAAGAGCTGCGGCTGGGCGTCGCCAAAATGGACCCGCGTGTAGTTGCCCTCGCTCTCAAGGAGGCGGATCTGGCCCACCTCGACGAACCAGCACTTCTCCCCCTCGCGCACGAAGACCCTGTCCTTCGCGTCCAGGCAGCCCGTCGGATCCTGTTTCGGGCTGGCCTCCTGCCGCTGCAGGCGCAGGCGGCCGATGGCCGCGGCGAGGCGCGCCGGGTCGACCGGCTTCAGGAGGTAGTCGAGCGCGTTGAGCTCGAACGCCTTCACCGCGAACTCGTCGTAGGCGGTCGTGAAGATGACCTGCGGCACGGGAGGCTCTAGCGACTCGAGGAACTCGATTCCGGTCTCGCCCGGCATCTGGACGTCCAGGAACAGGAGGTCGGGCTTGAGCGCGGCCATCTGCTCGCGGGCCTGCTTCGCCTGCGCGGCCTCGCCCGCGACCTGGATCTCAGGGAACGCGGCAAGCAGCCTGCGCAGCTCGCTGCGGGCAAGGCGCTCATCGTCGACGAGCAGCGCCTTCATGAATGCGTCGGCAGCGGGATGATGGCTTCCGCAACCACGAGCGCCGGCTTTTCGGGACGAAGGCGCAGGGTGGCGCGCTCGCCGAAGATGAGGCGAAGCCGCTCGGCGGCGTTGTGGAGCCCCACCCCGGTCGACGATGCGCGTACGCCCTCGGCGATCTCGCCCGGGTTGGAGACCTGGATCCGAAGGCTCCCGCCCTCCTTGCGAGCGATGATGGCGATCTCGCCCCCTTCCGGCCGCGGCGAGATGCCGTACTTGACCGCGTTCTCAACGAGCGTCTGGAGCAGCATGGGGGGGATCGGCAGGTGGAGCGCCTCGGGCGCGATGTCGAGCCTCAGCCGCAGCCGCTCCTCGTGCCGGATCTGCTCCAGGGCGAGGTAGTCGTTGACGACGCCGAGCTCGTCCTCGAAGGGGACGGTCTCCAGCTGGCCGCTCTGAAGCGAGTAGCGCAGCAGGTTGGCGAGGTGCGTCACCGCCTTGCGAGCGCGCTCGGGATCCTCATCAATCAGCGCGCGAAGCGAATTGAGCGAGTTGAAGATGAAGTGCGGGTTGACCTGCGATTTGAGCGCGCGCAGCTCGGCCTCCTTGACGCTCGTCATCAGCTGGAAGCGCTCCACCTCCGAGCGGTTGAGGCGCTCAAAGACGTTGTAGAAGAAGTAGAGGCAGAGCCACGCCGAGAAGAACATGGCCCCGGAGCACTCGTCGGTCACCAGGATGAGGGCGATCGGGAACTTGGAGTTCCAGGGCAGGCCGATAACCCCATGGATCCAGACGTAGAGAAGCGCGTACCAGACCGCCGAGAGCGCGAACGCCGTGGCGATGATCCTCGGGATGAGGGAGCGCCAGCCGAGCTGCTTCCATTTCCAGTGATCCATGATCGGGCGCAGGAAATGCGTAAGGAGCAAGCCCTCCGCCATGAGGATGCAGGTGATCGCGATCGACGTAGCGAGGTCCCACTTGGCGTCCGGATCGGGGAAGGAGACCGTCATCCACACACTGAGAGCCAGGAGGCCCGTCCAGCCGATAGACTGGAAGAGTACATAGAGCTTCATCTTCGCCTGCTCGCGCTGGGCGGCGTCGCCTGACTGGAGGGAGATGTCCGCGGAGACTTCCATCAGTGTCACACTATGTCCCGGGGCCGGGCCGGCGGCAACCTTTGGACAAGCGGTCCGGCGGGCCGGATGGAAGGGTCCCCGGCGTTGAGAAGGGCTTGGGCGCGGGTCACGACCCGATCGGGTGCCAAGTCGTCTTCAGCTCGACAAAGTCCCGGATCGGCCCAAGCCCCTGCGCCGAGTCCGAAAACCATTCCTTGCCCGACCAGTCGGCGAAGCGCACCCGTTTGACGCTCGCCGCCGCGCCGAGCCGTAGCGCCTTCCTCTCGTCGGCTCCGGCGGCCGCGTAGACCGCGCGCAGGTGCGCGTGGGTGGCGAAGGTCGGCACGAGCTCCCGGCGGAAGCCGGTCAGGATGTTGACGACGCCTCCCGGCAGGTCGCTCGTCGCGAGCATCTCGCCCAGCAGGATCGCCGGGTACGGGACCTTCTCCGAGGCGAGCGCGACGACCGTGTTGCCGCTTGCGATCACGGGCGCCAGCATCGAGAGGAGGCCTAGGAGCGGGGGACTGTCCGGGGCGATGACGCCCACGACCCCCATTGGCTCCGTCACGGTGAAGTTGAAGTGCGCCGAAGCCACCGGGTTCACGCTCCCCAGGAGCTGCTCGTACTTGTCGGCCCAGCCCGCGTAGTGGATCAGCCGGTCGACCCCGACCGCCATCCCCCTCGCGGCGTCGGCCTCGCGCGCCCCGAACCGCACGAGCGACGTGACGAGCTCCCCGCTGCGGGCCTCGAGCATCTCGGCGAGGCGGTAGAGGATCTGCGCGCGGTTGTACGGGCTGCGCCTCGCCCAGCCCGGCCCGGCCTTGGCCGCCGCCTCCACGGCGTTGCGCAGGTCCTTGCGCGTGCACTGGGGGATGTTGGCGAAGAACGCGCCGGTCGCGTCGCTCACCTTGAACGTCCGCGCGCTCTCCGACCTCACGAACGCGCCCCCGACGTAGACCTTGGGGGTCTTCGTCACGGGGATCCGGCCTGGGGACGGCGGGCTCATGCGAGGTGCGCGTAGTCGAGGAGGCCCTGGCGGCCGCCCTCGCGCCCGAAGCCGCTCTCCCTGTACCCTCCGAACGGCGAGGACGGGTCGAACTTGTTGAAGGTGTTGGCCCAGACGACGCCGGCCTTGAGCTCCGTCGACATCCTCAGGATCCGGGAGCCTTTGTCGGTCCAGACCCCGGCGCTCAGGCCGTAGGGCGTGTTGTTGGCCTTCTCGATCGCCTCGTCGACCGTGCGGAACGTGAGGATGGAGAGCACCGGACCGAAGATCTCCTCCCGCGCGATCCGGTGGCTCTGGGTGACCCTCGTGAAGAGCGTGGGGGGAAAGTAGTAGCCTCGCTCCGGAAGCCGGCACGGCGGCTGGTACATGAGGGCGCCCTCCCGGACGCCGCTCGCCACGAGCCGGCGGATCCGGCCCAGCTGCTCCCTCGAGTTGATGGCGCCCAGGTCCGTGTTCTTGTCGAGGGGGTCGCCGACCCTAAGGACGCGGATCCGGTTCCTGAGCTTGGAGATCACCTGCCCGGCCACCGGCTCGTGCACGAGGAGCCGCGAGCCCGCGCAGCAGACGTGGCCCTGGTTGAAGAAGATCCCGTTCACAATCCCCTCGACCGCCTGGTCGATCGGCGCGTCGTCGAACACGATGTTGGCCGCCTTGCCGCCGAGCTCCATCGTCATCTTCCGGTCGGTGCCGGCGAGCTGGCGCATGATCGCCTTGCCGACCTCGGTCGAGCCGGTGAAGGCCACCTTGGCCGCGCTCGGGTGCCCCATCACGGCGGCGCCCGTCTCCCCGGCCCCGGTCACGAAGTTGACGACCCCGGCCGGCAGCTCGGCGTCCTGGAGGATCTCGGCGAATTTCAGCGCCGTGATGGACGTCGTCTCGGCGGGCTTCAGCACGACGCAGTTGCCCATCGCGAGCGCCGGCGCGAGCTTCCAGGCGAGCATGAGGAGCGGGAAGTTCCAGGGGATGACCTGGCCCACGACGCCCAGCGGCCGGGCGATCCGCCCCGGGGCCACGTACTCCAGCTTGTCCGCCCAGCCCGCGTGGTAGAAGAAGTGGGCGGCCGCCATCGGGACGTCGAAATCGCGCGACTCCCGGATCGGCTTGCCGCCGTCGAGCGTCTCGGCGACCGCGAACTCCCTCGCCCGGTCCTGGAGCAGCCGCGCGATCCGGTAGAGGTACTTGCCGCGCTCGCGCCCCGGCAGGGCGGCCCAGGCCTTGAAGGCGTCCGCGGCGGACCTGTACGCGGCGTCGACATCCGCCGGCCCGGCGAGCGCGATCTCGGCAAGCTTCGCCTCGTTCGCCGGGTTGATCGAGTCGAAGGTCCTCCCCGAGCGGGGCCGCACGAAGCGCCCTCCGATGAAGAGGTCATAGCGGGCCTTGAGCTTGGGGTCGGCCGTCTCCGGCGCGGGATCGAACTCCCACAGGTCCCCGAAGATGAGCCCGGAGCGCGGTCCCGAGGAGGTTTTCCTTGCTGAGGGCATCCTAGTAGCTCTCCGCGGCGTCGCTGAAATAGTACGGGGCCTGGTAGGCTCCGGTCTTCTCCTTCTCGATCTGCCTGAGCAGGTCGTTCAGGAGCGAGCTGGCGCCGAAGCGGTAGCGCCTGCGCGTCAGCCAGGCGTCGCCGAGGGTCTCCTTGACCGCGATCAGGAACTGGAGCGCCTGCTTCGCCGTCTTGATCCCCCCCGCCGGCTTCATCCCGATCGCGATGCCGGTGTCCAGGAAGAAGTCCCGGATCGCCTCGATCATGACCTGGTTGTTGGCGAGGGTGGCGTTGAGGGCCGTCTTTCCCGTGCTCGTCTTGATGAAGTCGCCGGGCCGCAGCACGCCCATCGCCAGGAACGACGCCATCCGGATGTTGTCGAAGGTCTCCAGCTCGCTCACCTCGAGGATGACCTTCAAGGCCGCGGGCCCGCAGGCCTCGACGACCCCGGCGATCTCGTCCTGCACCCTCGAGTACTCCCCGGAGAGGAACGCACCCCGGTTGATGACCATGTCGACCTCGTCGGCGCCGTCGGCCACCGCGCCCCGGACCTCGGAGAGCCGCGTCCGGTAGTGGGTCTGGCCCGAGGGGAAGGCGGTGGCGACCGAGGCCACCTTGACCCCGGAGCCGCCCACATGGGCCTTCGCGTGGCGCACCATGGACGGGTACACGCACACGGCGGCGACCGTGGGGATGTCCGGGTCGTCGTGGGGGCGCAGCGCCTTGCGGCACAGGGACTCGATCTTGCCGGGGGTGTCCTTGCCCTCGAGCGTCGTCAGGTCGGTCATCGAGACCGCGGTCCTTAGCCCCCAGACCTTCGACGCCTTCTTGATGCTGCGGGTCGCGAACTTCGCGACCCTCTCCTCCACGCCCACCTGGTCCACCGAGCCCACCTCGTCGAGGAGGCGCGCATGGGCCGTGTGGGGGGTCTGGGGCATCGCCGGACAATTGCTTCGAAACCCCCGCAAAACAATTGAAAAACGGCTCGGAGCGCGGCCATCCTACCCCCGTGATCACCCGAGCGGAACTCCAGCTGCTGCGGTCGCTCAGGGACAAGCGGCATCGCGAGGAGCTGGGCCTGTTTGCGGTAGAGGGGGAGAAGATCGTCTCGGAGCTCCTCGCCGCCGGCCACCTGTTCGAGAAGATCTATGCCACTTCCTCGTGGAAGGGCGAGAGGACCCACGAGATCGGCGAGGAGGAGATGGCGCGCGCGAGCCATTTCCCGACCCCATCGCCGGTGCTCGCGGTCGGCCGGATCCGGCGGGAGGCGCTCCAGGCGGGCGAGCTCGACCGCGGACTCACGCTCGCCCTCGACCAGGTGCAGGACCCGGGCAACGTGGGGACGATCCTGCGGATCGCGGACTGGTTCGGGCTCGACCGGGTCCTGCTGTCGCCGGGCTGCGCCGACCTCCATTCGCAGAAGGTGATCCAAGCCAGCATGGGGTCCTTCGCCCGGGTGCGTGCGATCGTCGCGGAGCTGGGGACGGCCCTGGCCGGCGTCGGCGCCCCCGTGATCGGGTGCGCGCTCGAGGGGCGCGACGTCCACGGCCTCTGCGCAATGGCTGACGCCGTGGTCGTTATCGGGAGCGAGGGCCGGGGCCTCTCGGACGAGGTGAGGGGTCTCCTCACCTTCACCGTCACCATACCCCGCAGGGGGAAGGCCGAGTCGCTGAACGCCGCGGTCGCCGCCGCGGTCGTCTGCGATAACCTCCGCCGACCCGCAGGCTGACGCGCCGTGGGGCTATTTGTCGCTCTTGGGGCTGCTCCGGCTTCGGCCACCGCCGGCGCCAAGCATCAGGATCGCCCCGGCGACGACACCGATGGCGAACATGCCGAAGTAGATCTCCCAGGCATCTGTCGTGAGCTTCTTATCGAGCAGGATCGGGAAGTTGAAATCCGCGGCCTGCTTGTTGTAGGCGCCGATGTACAGGAACACGAACAGCGTCGCGAGGAACACGACAAGCTTGAGGATGACTTTGAAGCTCATGGGGTTTAGGGTGGCTCAGGCTTTCGGTGCGGTCAATTCGTCGTATGCCGCCCCGAGGGCCATCCCCAGGCGGTTGGGCAGCGGCGTGTGGAAGTCGGGGAACCCGGGCATGTTCTCGACCGCGACCACCGTCGGCTTGTCGTGGCCGGCGGCAATCTCCTTCTCCACGCGCGCGAGGACGGCCGAGAGGAAGTCGCGCATGACCAGGAGGTCGTCGCGCCTGCCGGTGACGCCGAACTTCGAGCTGCCGTGGCCGAAGACGTAGACGGCGTCGGCCGGGTAGCTCGCGACCGAGTCCTCGAGCGACTTGATCCACCCGCGGATGCTCGCCCCGCCCGGCCGGTCCACGTAGGGATAGAGGCGGTTGAAGACCAGGTCGCCCATGTGGACGACGTTGGCCTTCTCGAAGATGACGACCGCGTCGCCCCCCGTGTGCGCCGGGCCCCGGAACTCCGCCGTGACAATCTCGCCGCCGAGCTGCCTGCGCCACACATCGGGGAACGTGGTGTCGGCGTAGACCTGGCGGGCGACGGATGCGGCGGGGTCGATCTTCGTCCCCTGCTCCTCGGCTCGCTTCGCCGCCTCGAACTGGAGCTTCGGCACGTTGGCATGGGCCACCAGCTCCCTTGACGCCGCCTTGAAGACCACGTTGCCCCCCGTGTGGTCCAGATGGTGGTGGGTGTTGATCGTCGCGTCGATCGTCCGGCTGCCGATGCCCGGGATCCCCTTCAGGCAGATGAGGGCCGTGTCCGGGAACTGCGTGTCCACGACGGCGAGCGCCTCCTTGGACGCGAGCCACCCGATCGTGCCTCCCCGGCCGGTGAAGATGCCGACGTCGCGCCGCAGGGGCTGGAACTGGGTCGCCGAGACCGGGCCGGCCGCGGCCTGGGCCGCGGCCCTGCGGGCCAGCGCGGCGCCCGCAGAGAGGACGAGGGACAGGCGGATGAATTCGCGGCGGTTCATGGATCGGTGTTTCGGATGCCCCCTGCCTAGGGCAAGAAGCCCCCGCGTTCAACACCCGTGTGGACGGGCGCGGGGCCTAAAAAGGCTGTAACAAAGGGCGCTGCGGGCGGTTAATGGGGGAGTGCCCGAGACGCCGCCAAAGCCCCCCTGCCGACATGCTTCCCGCCCCCGAAATCCTTGTGCCCGCGATCTCTTCGGGGAATAAGTGGCGCCGACCCTTCGCCGTGGAAACCGAGGCCCCGCCATCCGATCATGAGCTCATGCTCGCCGTGCGCGACGGCGACCTGGACCGCTTGGGGGAGCTCTTTGAGCGCCACCACGGCCCCCTGTTCGGCTACCTCACCAAGCTGACGGGCAACCGGTCCGCGGCCGAGGACATCTCGCAGATCGTCTTCCAGCGGATGCTCAAGTACCGCCACACGTACCGCGACGAGGGAAAGTTCACGTCGTGGATGTACCACCTGGCCCGGCGCTGCGCCACGGACCACTACCGCAAGGCGACGTCCGCCCCGATCGCGGTCGACCCCTCGGACCTGGCGGCCCACGCCGACGAAGCGCGAAGCGCCGACGAGTCCGCCTCGCGCCGCGACGACCACGCCCTCCTGCAACGGGCGCTCAGCCGGCTGGACCGGGACGAGCGGGAGGTGCTGCTCCTCTCGCGCCTCCAGGAACTCTCGTTTGCGGAAGTGGCCCAGATTCTCGAATGCTCGGTCGGGGCCGCCCGGGTCCGCGCCCACCGGGCCCTGCGGGCGCTTCGCGACCACTATTTCAAGATGCAAAAGGAGCCGCTCACATGAACTGCCAATCCTGCCGGGAACACATGATCGAGTTCGCCGACGCGAAGCTCGACACCGAGACAGCCGAAAGCGTCCGGGCCCACATCGCCGCCTGCGGGGAATGCCGGAGCGAGTTCGAGTCTTTCACGCTCACTCTGGGGGCGCTCGACGCCGTTCCGTCCAACCCGCCGACACACCGGCTGCGCGCCCAGGTCATGGGGTCGATCGAGTCCGAGAAGCTCACGCTGCGCAGCCAGGCGGCCTGGGCGTCGTCCATCCGCGACGCCGAGGCGCCGCGGCCCCGCCTGCGCCTCCCCTGGATTCAGTACGTCCTCCAGGCGGCCGGCGTGTGCACGCTCGTGGCACTCGGCTTCATCCTCGGCGAGCGCACCGCCACCCAGCGCCAGATCGCCGACCTGCGCGCCCGGGTCGACACGGTGGGCCAGCTGGTCGAGCAGTCCGTCCTCCAGAAGCGACCGAGCGGGGACCGGCTGGAGACGGTCCTCACGGCCGCCTCGACCGGCAAGCCCGACGAGCGCGTCATTGACGGCCTGATCAATGCCCTGGCGTTCGATCCGAGCGTGAACGTGCGGCTGAACGCGCTTTCCGCCCTTTACGCGCACGCGGACCAGGAGGTCGTGCGCGCCGGGGTCCTCGCGTGCCTGCCCCGGGAGGCCAACCCCCTGGTCCAGGTCTCGATGATCGACTTTCTCGTGGCGACCAGGGCCCGCGAGGCCTCGCCGGAACTGCGCCGGCTGGCCAGCGACGAGAAGGCGAACGCCGACGTCCGCGACTCGGCGCGCCGCGCGATAGACCTGCTCTAACCCCATTCAAGGAAACCCGTTTGAACACAATGAAGACCACCCGACTCTACTTCCCCCTCCTGCTCGCGTCGGCGCTTGCGCTTGTTCCGCTCCGCTCGGCGCTGGCCGACGAGACCACCAGCGAGATCACCTTCTCGGACCCGTCCAAGCCGGGAACGCTCAAGATCCGCGTCTGGCACGGCGACGTGTCCGTCCACGGCGCGGACGTGAAGGCGATCACGGTGAAGTCCGACAGCGCGCCCGCGAGCCCGACCCCCCGCAAGGACGGCATGCGGGTCCTCTCCTCGTCGTCGGGGTTCGTGCTCTCGGAGAAGGATAACGTCGCCACGCTCGAGTACGGCTCGGACGGCTGGACGAGCGGCTCCGCGGAGTTCGACATCACCGTGCCGCGCGCGACGTCGGTCATCGTGGGCAACTCGGCCCACGGCGACGTCGAGTGCTCAGAGGTGTCCGGGGACGTCGATGTGCGGACCATGAGCGGGGACGTGAAGCTTGACGAGATCTCCGGCGGGGCGCTAGTCGAGACGATGAACGGCGAAATCGACGTTCGGGTGAAGGAGCTCGCCGCCAAGAGGCCCCTGTCGTTCACCTCGATGCACGGCCAGATCACGATACGCCTTCCCCAGGACTCGAAGGCCGACCTGCGCTTGCGCACCCACCGCGGCGTGATCCTCACCAACTTCGACGACAAGGTGCTCGTCACAAAGACCGTGGTCTCGCACGAGAAGATCCGCCCGGTATCCTCCAAGGAGAGGAAAAAGGAGAAGGCGCAGGCCGATGCCAGCGTGGACGTCAGCGTGAACGTCGACACCGGGGACGGGGGGGGCTCGGTCCACATCGCAGCGCCCGCCAAGCCGAGCGAACCCTCGGAGGATTCCGACAGCGACTGGCATGCCGAGGTGCGGGACTCGATCCGCATGGCCGCGGACGAGGCCGCCATGGCCGCAAAGGAGGCGGCCGAGGCCGTCCACGAGGGACTTGCCGAGTTCCATGCACAGTTCAACGGGGGGGACTTCACGCCTCTTCCCCCGATGACGGGCGGCAAGGTGGTCTCCGGCACCCTGAACGGCGGCGGCGTTGGGATCCAGGCGGCGGCCCTCAACGGGGACATCATCCTCAAGAGGACCGATTAGGCCCCTCCAGGACCTCCAAGGGCCCCACCCAATACCCACCGGGCGGGGCGGCTTATGACAGACTTAGCGTTTTCGCAACCTGCTGATGCTAGGTGTCAAACGCGTTACTTTTTACATTTCTAGCGGTATTTACTTGAGAACTTGGAACAAGAGTAGCTCTATCCCGTCGAAGTCACGCGACTTCACTTTGCTTTCAAGGAACTCCCAAACGTTCTTTGATCTTAGTCCCGACCGGCCCCTTCCGGCGGGATAACGAGGCTTTCGGCTGGCGTTTCGGGTGCGAGTTGCCCGCCAGCCGGGCATCTGGCCCGGGTGAGCCCCAAGACTAAACTTTTGACTGTAAGCACCTTATAGTGCCTTGCAGTCAGAACGCCCCTGACTTTGCGGGTGCCTCCGCACCGGCGATGACGGGGTGCTTAACCATAAGCCAGAAAAACAACTCTCCGCCCCGCGCGGAGTTTGAAAAAAAGCCATGAAAAACAACAACAAGCTCGCACTCCTGCTCAGTCTGGGGGCGCTCCTGCCCTTCGCCGTCTCGGCAAAGACGCTCGAGCAATCCTACATCGAGTCGTGCCGCAATGGGACTGATATTCCCGTGCCGATCGCCGTGGTTTCGCCCGACGTCAGCGCGTATGATATCGGTCAGACGGTCCAGGTGGAGTTCGTCGTGGATACGACGGGCCACACCTCGGGGATCGCCATCAAGTCTACCTCGGACCGCGACTTCGCGGAAGCCGTGGTGGACGCGGTGAAGCAGTGGCGGTTCACGCCCGCGCAGAAGAACGGCGCCCCGGTAGCGACGAAGGTCGTCCTCCCGGTCCGCGTCGTGGCTGCTGCGAAGGCGGACGTCTTTGTGGCGTCGAACTGATCCGGGATAGCGTTTAACTAGGAAACAACAAAGGGCGCCCCCGTTTGCCGGGGGCGCCCTTTTTACTGCCGCGGCGCGGGCCCTGCGCCAATCCTCGCCGGCCCTTAGCGCCATTGGCGGAAGCACTTCCGGGAGACCCGAAAACCCTTCTTGCCGGCCGGCCGCCGTGAGTGTGTGCTCGCTCGTTTTTCCCAAGAGAAAGCAACCCATGCCGAATCGCCGCCAACCCCTCCTTTCAGCCATCGTCCAGTGGTTCGACGCCGACTACGCCCCGGCCGGAGCCGAAGCCGCCCGCAACGAGCCCGACCGTGTCGACTGGGTCCGCTGCATCCCCTTCATCATCCTGCACCTCGGGTGCCTGGGCGTCATCTGGACCGGCGCGAGCGCCTTCGCCGTGTGCGCCGCCGCCGTCCTGTACTTCTCGCGGATGGCGGCCGTGACCGGGGTCTACCACCGCTATTTCTCGCACAAGACTTACAGCACCTCGCGGCCAATGCAGTTCATCCTCGCCCTCTGGGGCGGAACGGCCGTCCAGCGCGGCCCGCTCTGGTGGGCCTACCACCACCGCCACCACCACCAGCACTCCGACGAGCCTGAGGACGCACATTCGCCACACGTCCACGGGTTCTGGTGGTCGCACATCGGCTGGATCACGAGCCGGCGCAACTTCCCGACGGACTACTCCAAGGTCCGCGACCTCGACCGGTACCCTGAGCTCGTGTTCCTGAACCGCTTCGACGCGATCGTGCCCGTTGCCTTTGCGCTCGCGATCTTTGGCCTGGGCAGCGCCCTGCACGTCCTCGCACCCGGGCTCCACACCAGCGGAGGGCAGATGCTCGTGTGGGGCTTCTTCATCAGCACGACGGCGCTCTTCCACGGGACCTCCTGCATCAACTCGATGGCCCACCTGATGGGCCGGCGCCGGTACGCGACCGGCGACGACTCGCGCAACAGCTTCATCCTGGCCGTCATCACGCTCGGCGAGGGCTGGCACAACAATCACCACCGCTACCAGAGCTCGACCCGGAACGGCTTCTTCTGGTGGGAGATCGACCCCACGTACTACCTGCTGAAGGTCCTCTCGCGGACCGGCCTTGTCTGGGGGCTGAAGACCGTGCCGGCGTCCGTCCTCGAGGAGGGCGAGCAGTCCGACCACCGCGGGTCCGTCGCCGCCGCGCTCGCGCACCGCCCCCTCGCCGAGCACTCCTCCCTGAAGCGGATCGTGCCCGCCGCGGCCGCCATCGCGGTCGCGACCGTGAACGCAGCGAACCCGGTCCTGCCGCGCAGGGCCGACGGGCACGGGATCCACCGCGACGCGGCCAGCATGGCCCAGGGCGGCCGCCCTGACCCGGGTCCATAACGCTTGAGCGGAGCTGGAGATTCGCGTATCGTCGGCGTTTTGTGAACGAACCCCCCCCGCCAGAAAGCACCGCGCCTGCCCGCACGCGTTGGCAGCGCAACGTGATCGACCCGATCGCCGCGCAGCTCACCCAGGGCATCACCCCGGAGAAGATTGCGCTCACCCTCGCGGTCGGCAGCGCCCTGGCGCTCTTCCCCATCCTGGGGACGACGACGCTGCTCTGCCTGCTTGCGGGAATTCTGCTGCGGCTGAACCAGCCGATCATCCAGATGGTGAACGCGCTCTGCACGCCGCTCCACCTTCCGGTGATCTATTTCATGGTGAGGCTGGGAGGCTGGATGTTCTCGGTGCCGTCGACGCACATGGGCCTGCGGATGATGAATCACTTGCTCTGGGTGGACCCGCGGGACTTCTTCGAGAAGTTCGGCATGACGGCGCTCCACGCAATCGTCGCATGGGCCGTCATCTTCCCCTTCTGGGTGGCGCTCACCTACCTGCTGGCGCTGCCCGTCCTGCGCGAGGTCCTTCGGCGCCGCGTGGTGATCGTGCCGGCCAACGGCTCCGAGCCCCCGATCCACCCGGTGCCCTAGGCGCCCCGGCGGGCCCCCGCGAACTTCCTCAGGTACTTGAGGGCCACCTCCAGCTCCTTGGGGACGGGGGCGGTGATCTCGACGGGCTCGCCCCGCCCCGGGTGGGAGAAGCCGACCGCGCTCGAATGCAGGGCGAGCCGCGAGACGAGCGGGCGCTCCTCGTCGCGGCCCTTGTACCCGCGCTTCAGCTGCGAGAGGAGCAGCACCGATCCCGGGTCGCCATAGAGGGTGTCGTTCAGCACCGGGGCCCCGGCGGACGCGAGGTGGACGCGGATCTGGTGCATGCGCCCCGTCAGCGGCCTGCACTCGAGCCACGCAAACCTCCCGAACGACTCGAGCACCCGGAATTCCGTGACACTCGGCCTCCCCCCGGCCCTGCGGAACGCGCGGATGCGGCCCGGGTCGCGCTCGTCCTCCCCGAGGGCCAGGTCGACCGTGAACGCGGGGGGCAGCGCGCCCTGGGCGTCGCGCACGGGCGCGCAGGCGCCGCCGATCCACTCGGGCGGCGGCAGGGCCGCCATCGCGAGGAACGTCCTGCGTGCGGACTTCGACTGGAACTGGCCGCTCAGGGCGTCCAGGGCCGGCTTCGTCTTGGCACACAGGACGACCCCGCTCGTCTCCCGGTCGACGCGGTGGACGCACGCCAGCGACGGCCCGCGGGCCTCGCGGGCCATCGCCATCAGGGTCGCTCCTGCCTCCCCGGGCCGCGCGGGGACGACGGGCAGCCCGCTCGGCTTGTCGAAGGCCACGAGGAAATCGTCCTCATACAGGATGTCGGGGAGGGTCACGGGGATTCGCAAAGCCGGCGTTCGCACGAGCCAATCGATTCCCGAGGGCAACGCCAGCGTTTCAACAACGAATTGATCGCGTTACAGCATGACGGCGGCGGGACGCCCGTGCAGCACGCCTTGCCCATTTTCCATCACTACCAGTTCCCGCCCCATGTCGCCGCCTTCTACAGGCGGTCAAAACCCGGTAACTTTGTGCCCGCCGCCTGAATTCGCTTGCCGCGGGCGACCGCCGCACGCTGCCTTGGTGGCGGTAGTGTAGTGTGCCGGAATGCCCGTTGTCCCCAGAAGCCTACTTTCATTCTGCGCCGGTCTCCTCTCGACCCGCGCGGCAATGCGATTGAAGCGGCAGCGGGACCCGGTGCCGCGCCAGCACGCCGTATTCAAGCACCTGATATCAAAGCTTTCCCAAGGCTCCTTCTGGAAGGCGCATGGCGTTGCGCCGGCAATGGCGTACCGCGATTTCCGCCGGAAGGTGCCGCTCAGCACCTACGAGGACCTTGCCGCGCACATCGAGCTCATGAAGAAGGGGGAGCCCGACGTGCTGTGGCCGGGGCGCTGCCAGATCTATTCCGTCTCGTCGGGCACGACCGCCGGCCGCACGAAGTACATCCCCGTGACGGAGCCGATGCTCGACCACTTCAGGCAGTGCGGCCTCGACTCGCTGCTCTGGTACACGTCGCGCGTCGGGCACGCGGGCATCTTCCGGGGCCGCCACCTCTTCCTGGGCGGGTCCACCACGCTCGCCCCGATCCCCGAGTCGGAGCCCTTCGAGGCCTACGCGGGGGACCTGAGCGGAATCGCCGCGCTCAACCTCCCGCGCTGGGTCGAGAACTACTACTATGAGCCGGGGCCGGAGATCGCGCAGATGTCCGACTGGCCTGCGAAGATCGCGGCCATCACCGAGCGGACGGCGCACGTCGACATCTCGCTGCTGGCGGGGATCCCGAGCTGGATCCTGATCCTCGCCGAGTCCCTACGCGCAAGCATGACCCGGGGGAAGGCCCGGGTGGAGCACCTGCAGGCGATCTGGCCGAACTTTGAGTGCTTCGTGCACGGGGGGGTGCCGATCACCCCGTTCTACGACGAGCTGCGCTCCCTGCTCGGCCCCACCGTGAACTTCCATGAGGTCTACCCCGCCTCCGAGGGGTTCATCGCGGCCCAGGACGCGGACTCGACCGCGGGCCTGCGGCTGATGGCGGACGCGGGCATCTTCTACGAGTTCCTGCCGATGTCGGAGTTCGAAGAGTCGCGCCTCCCGATTCTCGGCGAGAAGGCGTTGCCGATCGAGGGGGTCAAGGATGGGGTCGACTACGCCGTCGTGATGACGACCCCGGCGGGTTTCGCGCGCTACGTGATCGGGGACGTCATCCGCTTCATGTCGACGAAACCCGCCCGGCTCGCCTACGTCGGCAGGACGAGGCTCCAGCTGAGCGCCTTCGGCGAGCACGTGATCGAAAAGCAGGTCACGGACGCGCTCTTCGCGGTCTGCCGCCGCAACGGCTGGACCATCGTCAATTTCCACGTGGCCCCGATCTTCCTGAGCTCGATCACGAACAAGCTGCGCGGGCGCCACGAATGGTGGGTCGAGCTCAAGCCCGGCACCCTCACCACCCCCACCGGGCCGATCATGGCGGTCGAGCTGGACGCGGAGCTCAAGCGCCTGAACGAGGACTACGAGGCGAAGCGCAACGGCGGGGCGCTCGACGCCCCGTTCGTCCGGCTCGTGATGCCGGGAGTCTTCGAGCAGTGGATGCGCCACCACGGCAAATGGGGCGGCCAGAACAAGGTGCCGCGCTGCCGCAGCGACCGGGTCATCGCCGACGAGCTGGGCCAAGCCCTGCAATTCGCTAAAGACTGACCAGATGGCATGCGGGATGCTTTAGACAGGCATCCTGCAGCAAGCGGGGTTTTGGGTAGTATCGAACCGGCTTCACCGCCGGCCAGACTAATAGCGGGGCTGGCGTTAAGGGGTTATCGCCAGCCCCGCGCCCCATTTTCAGGAGGGGGGAGGCCTTAGGACCGCCACCACATCCTTTTCGAATTCCGCCGCGGGCTTCTTGCCGAGCTTCTTGCTCCTGACCAGCCCGTCCCGGTCGATGATGAACGTGGTCGGGTAGCCGTCGATCGGCGCGAACGCGCTCACGATGTCGTCGTCGCCCATCACCACCGTGTAGTTGATGCCGACATCCTTGATGAACTTCTTCACGGGCGCCGTCCCGTCGGTATCCATCGAGACCCCAACGATGACGAGGCCGTCGGGCCCGTACTTCTTCTGGAGCGCCACGAAGCCCGGGATCTCTGTCCGGCAGGGCGGGCACCACGTTGCCCAAAAGTCGAGGACCACGACCTTGCCCTTGAACTGGTCGGACGTGACCGTCTTGCCGTCCACGTCCTTCAGCTTCCAGGCGGGGGCCGGCGCCGGCAGGGCCGGGGCGGACCGGACGGGCGCGGCGGGCGCAACCGAAAGGACGACGGCAGCGGCGAGGCGGGAAAAGCCGGTTTTCATCGGGCGAAAAGACGGCCGGAACGGCCGCGGCAAACGTGGCACAGCGCGCGCCCCCGCGCAAATCACGGATGGACGTCGGGAAGGTCGAGCTCGAGCGTGTCGATGAACTTCTTCATGGCCGGCGTGAGGACGCGGCCCTTGCGATGGAGGATCGCGAGCGGCCTCGTGAACTCCCCGCCCTTGAGCTTGAGCACCGCGAGGGTCCCCTGCTTCGCCTCCTGGAGTACGGTCGCCTGCGGCACGATCGCGATGCCGTGGTCGATCTCGACGGCGCGCTTCACCGTCTCGATGTTGTCAAACTCCATGACCGTCTCGATATCGAGCTTGTTGTCGCGGAAGATCTGGTCGACGGCCTTGCGCGTCGGGATGTCCGGGTCGAACCCGATGAACTTCTGGCCTGCCAGCTCCGGCACCGTCACCTCGCCGCGCTTCGCAAGCGGGTGCTGGGGATGGCAGATAACGATGAGGTAGTCGTTCCTGAACGGGATGTTCTCGATCTGGCGGACCTTCGCGGGAAAGGCGACGAGCCCGAAGTCCACGCAGTTGTGAAGGATATCCTCGTAGACAAGGTTCGAGCGGCGGTACTCGACGCGCACGTTGACCGAGGGGAAATCGTGGAGGAACTTTTTGATGTAGGGCGGCAGCTCGTGGAGGCCAATCGAGTAGATCGTCGAGATGCGAATGGTGCCGCTCACGACCTTCTTCATCTCCTGAAGCTCGGAGAGCAGGGTCTCGTAGGCGTGCAGCACGTCCTTCGCCGACTCGTAAACCCTCTGACCCTCGCGCGTTAGATGGAATTGCTTCTGGCTGCGGTCAACAAGCAGCGCCTTGAAATGCCTCTCCATCGCCCGGGCCTGCTGGCTCACCGCCGACTGGGTGATGTTGTTCAGTTTCGCTGATTTCGAGAAACTCTTTGTCTCGACCAGGTCGGCGAAGATCTTAAAATTCTCAATTTGCATGATTAGCGCAGGTTGTTGAAATCAGAGTATAAGGCCATACCGTTCGGCAGGCCAAGCATTAGTTTCTCTAAACCACAGGAATGTTGCCAACCTACGAGGAATTCAGGCTGCGGGCGGACGCCGTCCGCTCGAGGATTGCCGCGGCATGCGCGCTCGCGCGCCGCGACCCGGCCGGAGTCGAACTCCTTGCGGTGACAAAATCGCATCCGATGGAGGCGGTGGACCTTGCGGCACGGTACGGGCTGCGCGCCGTGGGCGAAAACCGCGTCCAGGAGGGGGCCGAGAAGAGGGCCCGGTCATCGGCCGCGATCACGTGGGAGTTGATCGGGCATCTGCAGTCGAACAAAGCGCGCCTCGCCGTCCGGCACTTCGACAGGATCCAGAGCGCCGACAGCGAGAAGCTCCTCGAGATCCTCGACCGGATCGCCGGCGAGGCGGGCAAGACGCAGGCCGTCCTGCTCCAGGTCAACGCGGGCCTCGACCCGGCGAAGTCGGGCGCCGAACCCGACGAGGCGCCGCGGCTTCTCGCCGCCGCGCTCGCAAAGGCGAACCTCCGCGTCGACGGCCTGATGACCATCGCGCCCCTGTCCGACGATCCCGACGTCGCGCGCCGCACCTTCGCGAACCTGCGGGAGCTCCGCGACCGGCTCGCCGTCGCCACCGGCGCCCGCCTGGCCGAGCTCTCGATGGGCATGAGCGGCGACCTCGAGGCCGCTGTCGCCGAGGGAAGCACGATCGTGCGGGTGGGAACGGCGCTCTTCGGCTCGCGCGAGTGAGTTGTCGAGCGCAATTTGCGACAAATCTTTTCTTCCGGTGTTGCCACGCGCTGCCAAAATAGATTCCACTTTGGGGCGTGGAAACGGACGCAATGACTGATGCTGAGAGAGAGGCTCTCTTGAGCCTCCTCGACGATCCCAGTCCCACGGTCCGCAGGGCGCTCCTCGCCAGGTTCTCGGCCCACGGCGCCGCGGCGGCGAGCCTCCTTCAGGAGATCGCCCACAGCTCCAACCGCGTGCTCGCGCGCCACGCCGCGTGGTTCATCGACGAGTTGAAGCTTACCGATCCCGTGAGCGAGTTCCGGACGTTCATCCGCTCCCTCAACTACGAGCTCGAGACCGGTACGCTCCTGCTGGCCCGCACCGTCACCCCGCACCTCGACGTTGCCGAGTGCCGCGCGGAGATCGACGAGATGGCGGAGCGCTGCCGGGAGCTGATCTCGGAACCCTCCACGAACCGCGAGAAGTGCCGCGTGATCAACCGCGTGCTCTTCCACGAATGGGGGTTCCGCGGCAACGTCGAGCAGTACACGGACCCCCTGAACAGCTTCATCGACAAGGTGCTCATGCGCCGCAAGGGGATCCCCCTCTCGCTCAGCGTCCTCTACCTGCTCGTGGGGGAGCGGCTCGGGCTCCCGCTGGAGCCGGTCGGCCTACCGGGCCACTTCGTCGTGGGGTGCTACGCCGACGAGGCGCCCTTCTTCGTCGACCCCTTCGACCAGGGCCTCTTCAGGGACGCGGACGAGGTGTTTGCGCTGCTTCGCTCGAACCACATCGCGCCGAAGCCGTCCGACCTGGCGCCGACGACGGTCCGGGAGGTGCTCTGCCGCAGCTGCCGGTCGCTGGCGAACCACTACTCGGCGGCGAGCGACTTCGCCCGCGCGCAGACCTTCGCGGAATTCGCCGACGAGTTCGAGGCGACGCACGAGCGTTACCTGCAGTCCTGAATCCCGCCTTCACCCTGTCCGACCTGGAACGCTGGCCGCGCGCCGGCGTGGGCCTCGCCGTGATCGGCCACCCGATCGGCCACTCGCTCAGCCCGGAGATGCACAACGCGGCCCTGGCCGAGCTCGCGCGGACGGACCCCCGGTTCGCCGGTTGGCGCTACCACGCGTTTGACATCGAGCCTGACCGCCTGCCGGCCGCGCTCGACCTCATGCGGGACCACGGGTTCCGCGGCGTCAACCTGACCGTCCCCCACAAGGTGCTCGCGGTCAGCCTGGTCTCACTCCTCGACCCGGGCGCGCTCGAGGCCGGAGCGGTCAACACGCTGCTGCTCGAGGGCCCGGGCTGGCGCGGGTTCAACACGGACGGCTACGGCGTCGCCGCCGGCATCCTCGAGGAGCTCGGGATCAGCCTGCAGGGGACGCCGGTGGTCATCCTCGGCGCGGGAGGGGCCGCGCGAGGCGTGGCCGTCGAGTGCCTGCGGGCCGGGTGCGCGGGTCTTTGGGTGCAGAACCGCACCCGGACAAACCTGGATTCGCTGCTGGCGCACCTCGCCCCGCTCGCCCGCGGCATCGCGGTCCGGGGGATCGAGGCCGGCCGCCCCCCGGAGGGCCTTCCTGCCGGCGCGGTCGTGATCAACGCGACGAGCGCGGGCCTGCGCCCGGCCGATCCCGCGCCGGCCGACCTGACCGCGTTCGGCAGGGTGGCCGGCGTGTACGACACGATCTACAACCCGCCGCAGACGCGCCTGCTTGCGCAGGCGAGGCAGCTTGGAATTCCCTGCGCAAACGGGCTCGGCATGCTGGTCCACCAGGGTGCGAAGGCTCTGGAGATCTGGACGGGGGTCCCCGCACCCCGGACGGCGCCGGTCATGCGGGCGGCTGCAGCAAAGGCTCTTGGCTACTGACCAATTCGCGGCAGACTTCCCCCCCATGACCCGCGCCCTAGCCGATGTGGCGGCCCAGCAGCCCTGGTTCTTCCCGACCGTGGCGTTCCTCTTCGGGGCGTGCATCGGAAGCTTCCTGAACGTGGTGATCTACCGCGTGCCGGCCGGCCGCTCGATCGTGCGTCCGGGCTCGGCCTGCGCCTGCGGGGCCCCGATCGCGTGGTACGACAACATCCCGATCCTCTCGTGGCTCCTCCTGCGGGGCCGGGCCCGCTGCTGCGGCCGCGCGTTCTCGGCGCGGTATCCGTTCGTCGAGCTTTTGACCGGTGCCCTCTTTCTCGCCTGCTGGCTGCGCCTGCCTCCGGCGGCCGCCGTCTGCGGCTGGGTGTTCCTCGGCTCCCTCATCTGCGGGACGTTCATCGACCTCGACCACATGATCATCCCCGACGCCTTCTCGATAGGGCTCGCCGCGGAGGGCCTGCTCCTGTCGGCGCTCGTCCCGTCGCTGCACGGCCAGCACGGGGACCTCTACCTGCTGGACAGCCTGCGGTCGGGCTCCATCGCGCTGGTCGGCCTGGTGGCGGGCTCGGGGGTCGTGCTCTGGATCGCCCTCATCGCCGAGGCCGTGCTCAGGAAGGAGGCCATGGGCTTTGGCGACGTGAAGTTTGTCGGGGCCATCGGCGCCTTCTGCGGCTGGCACGGCGCCCTCTTCTCGATCTTCGGGGGCGCGGCCGTGGGAACCGTCTGGATCGGGTTCGCGCTGCTCTGGCAGAAGGTCGGCGGCAAGCCGGGCTCCGGGACGCCGCGGGCCGAGACCCCGGAGGGCCAGCCCGCGGACATCGGCCTCGGGGTGCATGTCCCCTTCGGCCCGATGCTCGCGATCGCCGGCGCCCTCTACTTCCTCTTCCTGCGGGGCCGCGTCGACGCGTGGTTCGATCAGCTCAGCGCCCTCTTGTGACAAGCGCGGCACCGTCGCCTGTGCGCGCGTGGATGACCTCCACGCGCGAGCCGAACTTGGCGAGATAGGCGTCCGAAATCCGCTTCACCCCCGGCTCCCCGAAGGCCTCGGTGGTGAGCGCCATCACGGCGCCCCCGAAGCCGCCGCCCGTCAGGCGGGCGCCGTAGACGCCCTTCTCCGACTCGAGGCCGTCGACAAGGAAGTCCAGCTCCGGGGTGCTGTTCTCGAACCAGGTCCGCGAGCTGCGGTGCGACGCGACAAGCAGCTTGCCGACGGCGGCGAGGTCCCCGGCCCGAAGCGCCGTGACCGCCTGCTCGACGCGCGCGATCTCGTCAATCACGTGCCGCGCGCGCTTGAAGGCGGTCCGGGACAGCTTGGTCTCGGCCGCGGCGAGCATGGCGGGCGTCGCGTCGACCAGGCTCGCCACCCCGATGACGCGGGCCGCCTCCATGCACTCCTGGTGCCGGGCCGCGTAAAGCCCGTCGATGAGCGCGTGCTTCGAGTGCGTGTTGAAGATCCAGAAGTTAGACCCCGCCGGCAGCGGCACGGTGTCAAACCGCGGCCCCCGGCAGTCGATGTAGACAAGGCTGTCGACGCGGCCGTAGCCCGACACGCCCTGGTCCAGGATCCCGCACGGGACCCCCACGAACTCGTTCTCGGCCTTGCGCCCGAGGGCGACAAGCTGGTCGCGGGGGACGCTGGTGCCCGCCGCCGCGAGGAACACGAGGCACGAGGACAGCTCAATCGCCGCGCTGCTGCTCAGGCCCGCGCCCGAGGGCACGTTCGAGGCCACCATGTAGTCGAATCCCCCCGGGGTCGCTATCCCCGAGGCGCGCATCGCAGCCAGCACGCCGAGCGGGTAGTTGACCCAGGACTGCGCGCCCACGACCCGGTCCATCGCGGACACGGGCAGCTCCACGATGCCCGGGTGCGTCTCGCTGGCGAACCTGCGGATCCCATCCTGGCGGCGCGCGAGGGCGACCCACACGCTCCGGTCGATCGCGGCCCCCAGCACGGATCCCCCGTTGTAGTCGGTGTGGTTGCCGATGAACTCGATCCGGCCCGGGGCGCGGGCGACAAACTCCGGCTCGCGCAAGAAGACGGCTCGGAACCGGCTGGTCAGTTTCTCAGTCATCGCTCAGCGCAGCCCCCGAAGACTTGAGCCCGCTTTGAAGCGCACGAGCTTCATCGCGGGGATCTTCATCGGCTGGCGAGTGTGCGGGTTGAACCCCTTGCGGGCCGTGCGCTGCGCGACGGAGAACGTGCCGAAGCCGACGAGATGCACCTCGGCGTCGCGCTTGAGCCCCCTGCGGATCGCCTGGAGCACCGTGTCGCAGGCGCGCTCGGCGGCGGCCCTCGAGGTGCCGTCACCAAGCAGTTTGTGCACCTCATTAACCAGTTCAGCCTTGTTCATGGGTTCGTGGCCTTGCGAGGCAAGGCATTCGAATCGCGGCGGTCAAATGCAATCACGCGCGGGCCGCGCGCCCGCCGCGCTCACGGGACCAACTCGACGGCCGGCGGGCCGCCCGGCGCCACGGCGAGCGCACCGCCCGCGCAAGCGGCCCCGACCGAGAGGAGCGCCAGGCCGACGAAGCCGTCGCCGAGGGCGGCAGCCGAGCGCAGCTCGCCCTCCCTCCTGTCGCCGCGCCACAGGCCCGCAGGAAGCGCGGGCGGCAGGCCAGAGCCCCTCACCCTCACCAGCGTCCGCCTCACCCGCCCCGTGGCCCTCACCCGCGCCATCACCTCCTGCCCAAGGTAACAGCCTTTTGAATACGATATCGCCTGCGCGTCCAGGCCGCCCTCGTTCGGGAGGTCCGCCGGGCCGATGTCGGCCGGCACCGCGGGGATGGCGGACTCGATCCTCAGGAGATCGATCTCGTCAGCCCCCATGACGCGCACGCCCGACAGGGCCCCGGACACCTGGTCCCCGTCGGCCTCGCGCGAGAGCCATTCCCAGTTCTCGGCGGGCGAGCGGCGCCCTGGGAAGAACATTCCGGGCCGCGGCGCCTGCGCCAGCCAGCCGCCTACGCCCGCGCCGATCAGCGAGACGCCCCGCCAGCCGCCGGTCTCGTCCCTGACCTCGACGTCGTCGGCGATGATGTGCTCGCCGAGGTGGCGCGCGATGACGGCCGCGGGCGACGCGAGGCTCGCGACCCAGAACCCGCCGGCGTCCGGATCCTCGATCACGTGGCTGTCGGCGATCACGCGCCCCCTTCGGTCCAGCCAAAGTCCGTACACGGCGCCTCCCGGCCTAAAATTACGTAAATCGTTGGTGAACTGGCTCTGTAGGAATGTCGCGGCATCACTACCGGTCACCAGGAGAAGACATGCCGGGCGGTAGGGGAAAATGGCCGAGGGACCGGAAATTATCATTGATGATAACAGATTAACCATAAATCGCTTAGGAAGCAAATGAAGTATTTATTTGTGCCATTCCTTGACGATTACCGCAATGCGATTACGTATTGGAGCAGACAATTTTCCACTTCTCCCGCCTAGCGGGAGTTTTGGGGTAAACAAGAAAGCAAAGGCGGGCCGTCTAGGGGTAGGCGGCCCGCCACTTTTTTTGCCTAAATTTGCGGGGCACCGGGCTCCCGCCATCAAAATCCCTTGCGGGCCGCCCGGATGCGAGCCACTTCACGGGAGCCCATGCAACGAACGTCGGACATCAATGTCGTCGAGACTCGCCGGCTCCCCTCGCCCACGGAGCTCCTTACGTCGTCGCCCAAGAGCGAGGCCCAGGCCGAGTTCGTCACGCGCGCGCGCCAGGACCTCCACAAGCTCATATTCACGGACGACCGCCGCCTGCTGATGATCGTCGGGCCGTGCTCCATCCATGACGTGGACGCGGGGCGCGAGTATGCCCAGCGGCTGTCGGCGCTCGCGCGCGAGGTCTCCGACAGGGTCATGGTCGTCATGCGGGTGTACTTCGAGAAGCCGAGGACGACGGTCGGATGGAAGGGCCTTATTATGGACCCGAGGCTCGACGGAACCAACGACATCGCCGCCGGGCTCGGCATTGCTCGCGGGTTCCTGCGCGACGTCCTCGACCTGGGCCTTCCGACGGCGACCGAGCTCCTCGACCCGATCACGCCGCAGTACATCGCCGACCTCGTGTGCTGGTCGGCCATCGGGGCGCGGACCGCCGAGTCCCAGACGCACCGCCAGATGGCCTCGGGCCTGTCCATGCCCATGGGCTTCAAGAACGGCACGGACGGGTCCGTGCAGACCGCGATCAACGCCATCCGGGCCGCCTCCCAGCCGCAGACGTTCCTCGGCATCAACCTGGACGGGGCCGCGTCGGCCGTGGTGACCGCCGGGAACCCCAACTGCCACATCGTCCTGCGGGGCGGGTCGGCGGGGCCCAACCATTCGCCGGAGCACATCGCGAAGACCGAGCGGCTGCTCGAGAAGGCGGGGCTGATCAAATCGATCCTGGTCGACTGCTCCCATGACAACTCGGAGAAGAAGCCGGAGCGCCAGCCCGAGGTGATGCGCGCGCTCCTCGCCCAGATCAAGGCGGGCAACACGTCGATCATGGGCGCGATGGTCGAGAGCAACCTCCTGGCAGGCAGCCAGCCGTTTCCCCAGCCCGTCGAGAGACTGAGGCGCGGTGTCTCGATCACCGACGGATGCATCGACTGGCCGACGACCGAGGCCCTTGTCCGGGAGGTCCATTCGGCGCTGTCGGCCCGCTTTGCGCCGTAGGGGCTCCCGGCTGGATTGGCCGTCGACCCGATCAGGGCCCGGCAAGGGGTGCAGAGCATCTCTGCACGCCGACTGGCCACAAAAGACAGGCAGCTGCAATAGCAGGGCCGAAACCCCGCGCCGCATGCAGATTTACTTCGTGCGCTCGGTCCCAAATCCCCTACATTTTCCTCCACCCATGAAAACACCCATTCGCGTGGCCGTAACCGGCGCAGCTGGTCAGATCGGCTACTCCCTCCTCTTCAGGATCGCCTCCGGATCGATGTTTGGGGCCGACCAGCCCGTCATCCTCCACTTGATCGAGATTGAGCCGGCGCTGCCCGCACTCGGCGGCGTGGTCATGGAGCTTCAGGATTGCGCGTTCCCCCTGCTCAAGGGGGTGACGCCGACCGCGTCGCTCGACGACGGGTTCAAGGGCGTGGACTGGGCGCTCCTCGTGGGGTCGGTGCCCCGCAAGGCCGGCATGGAGCGCAAGGACCTGCTGGGGATAAACGGCAAGATTTTCACGGGACAGGGCCGCGCAATCGCCAAGAACGCGTCGCCGGGCGTCAGGATCCTGGTGGTCGGCAACCCGTGCAACACCAACTGCCTGATCGCCATGAACAACGCTCCCTCGGTCCCCAGGGACCGCTGGTTCGCGATGACGATGCTCGACCAGAACCGCGCGGTGGCCCAGCTCGCCCAGAAGTCCGGCAAGGAGACCACCGATGTCTCGAATCTCGCCATCTGGGGCAACCACAGCTCGACGATGTACCCCGACTTCTACAACGCGAAGATCGGGGGGCGCTCCGCGGTCGATGTGATCAAGGACGAGGCCTGGTTCAAGGACACCTTCCTGCCGACGGTGCAGCAGCGCGGCGCCGCCATCATCAAGGCCCGGGGCCTGAGCTCGGCCGCTTCCGCGGCGAACGCCGTCGTCGACACCGTCCGCAACCTTACGAACCCGACCCGCGAGGGCGACTGGTTCAGCGTCGCCGTGTGCTCCGACGGCTCGTACGGCATCGAGAAAGGGCTCATGTACTCCTTCCCGATCCGCAGCGACGGCGCGAAGTGGAAGGTCGTGCAGGGGGTGGGCCTGACCGACTTCTCAAAGTCCAAGATAACCGCCACCGAAAACGAGCTGAAGGAGGAGAAGGCCCTCGTTGCGGAGCTTCTTCCGAAGTAGGCGGGACTGCGCCCGCAGCTTGTAGTCAGGGCAGCTTGGCGCGGAGGACCTTGCGGGTCTGGGCGGACCGGTAGGCCTTGAGGGCCCGGGACACCCGGGCGTCCCCGTGGGCGATGATCGCGGCGGCGAACAGGGCCGCATTGACGGCCCCAGGCTTTCCGATGGCAAAGGTGGCGACGGGGATCCCCCCGGGCATCTGGACGATCGAGAGCAGCGAGTCCAGGCCCTTGAGCGATTGGCTCTCCATCGGCACGCCCAGCACGGGAACGGTCGTCAGCGCGGCCGTCATGCCCGCCACATGCGCGGCACCACCCGCGCCGAGGATCAGCGCCCTGAATCCGCGCCTTTCGGCGCGGCCTGCAAACTCGATCATGAGCTTGGGCGTGCGGTGAGCGCTGATGACGCGCTTCTCATAAGGGATGCCCAGCGCCTCGAGCGTCTCGGCGGCATGGCGCATGGTTTCCCAGTCGGAGGTGCTGCCCATGAGCACCCCCACCAGCGGGGTGCGTCGGGAAAGGGGCTTTTTGGAGGCGTTGCGGTCGGAGGTCATCGGGTGCGCCCGCAACCTTGCAACGCCCGGCGGGGGGATTTCAACCGCCTTCTGCTATACCAAGGAGATTCCCTTGGGCAGGCGCACGACCACCGTCCCGGCGATCTTGTCGTGCCAGCCCTGCTTCTCCGCGTCGACCCCGATCCAGATGAAGCCAAGGCCGATGCAGAACATCGACAGGAAGCAGGCGAGCGCCCGGACGACCACGGTCACCCACTCCATCTGCTGGCCGTCCACGCGGACGACCTTCAGGCTGAAGATGATGCCGCCGATGGTGGAGCCCCTGAGCTTCCAGAGTACCGCCCCGTAAATCGCAAGGACCGGCAGGAAGAAGCCGGTCATCCTCGTGAAGATCCCGATCAGGACGACGTCGATAAGGAGCGCGACCATTCGGAGCCAGAACCCTGCCTTCGGGAGGGCCGCCTCCGACACCTTGGCGGCCGACGCCGCCACGACAGGCGGGACCGCCTCGGCGGCCGGCGGTTGCGGGGCGGCCATTGAGGCCTCCTGCGGTGCCAGGGCTGACGCCGAGCCCGGCGCGGGGGCCGCCAACGGGACCGCCGCAAGCGGGACAACCATCGGCGGGACCGCTGCCGGCGGGGCGGCTGATGGCGGGACGGGCGCCTGCGGGGGCTTCGATGAGGTGAAGAGCGCCGTCAGGGCGCAGGAAAAGCCCACAAAGGCCACGAGCATCCAGAGCGCCAGGCCGAGGAACGGGATCAGGTAGAGGACAAGGGCCACCACCGAGCCGAGGAGAACCGCGAGTGACGGGTGCATCTGCTTGCCGCCGATCGCCTGGCCAACGAAGGCGTAAACCGCCGCCTTGCCGAAGACCACGCTTGCAAGGACCCCGAGCGGGAGGACCACCAGCGCCACGGGAATTCCGACGATCGTGACGCACAGCAGGATGAAGAGCACGGGTAGCCCGAGAACCACCAGGAACCCGGTGAGAAAGGTTATTCCCGGGCGCTGCGCGAGCGTGTCGCTGCACTTCTTGATGCCGCCGGGGAAGAGCAGGGCCAGGACCGCGTAGAGCGCGATCAGGCAAAAGTTGAAGAGCCACAGGAAGTGCAGGTGCGGGCCGAAGGCGAGGGGCCGGCCCAGCCTCAGGCCGTGGTGCCACCACGACGAGGCCTCGGAATTCTCGCCGATGTCGACCCCGGTGGCCTGCTGCACCGTGTTCCCGCCCACGATGGCGCCCGGCTCCTTGATCACCCGTCCCGCGACGGCGACGACATTGCCGTCGACCTTCGCGTTCGGGCCGAGCCTCATGATTCCCACAACGACGACGGCGTTGCCGTGCACGGTGCCGTTGATCGTGTGCGATCCGAGGATCGAGACGGAATTGCCGTTGACCGTGCCGTCCACGGTGACGGGCCCCATGATGGCGACCGCATTGCCCTCCACGGTCTCCTTTGGCCCGACGTAGGTCGCGCCGCTAATGGACACCCGGTTGTTCTGGTCATCCTCGAAGTCGTTTCGGATGAATGCCTTGACAGTCGGAGCCGCTGTGGGCTCGACGGGAGCTGCGGATGCAGAGGGTGCCGCGGGTGCGGCAGGGGCCACGGACGCGGCAGGCGCAGCGGGAGGCACCGGCGCCGCGGCCGGGCTCGCGCCGATCTCATGGAGCGCGGGCTCCGGCGTCGGCGCGGCGTTGTCCTGGGGCTTGACGGGATCAGCCGCGAAGGCGGCCGGAGCAAGGGTAGTGAGCGAGGCCAGAAGACAGCCTGCGATAAGCGCCCTGTATGTGGGGTTCATGGAATTCATGGGGTTCAGCGGGTTTGGCGCGCGAAGGCGAGGGCCCGGTACGTGGCCGCGCCGATCGCGGCCAGCGCGGCGTAGGAGGCGGCCACCGTGGCGATGATGCCATAGAGCCAGAGGGGCGGGATCGCGGATATCAGCGCCCGCACCCTGTCGTTGAAGGTCGCCATCATGTCGCGGGCGAAGACGAGCCAGGCGATCGAGTTCGAGACGCCGCCGGCGAGCTCGTGCGCGCCGCGGCTCTGCATGACATAGACCAGGCAGCTGACGGCGAGCGCCGCGGCAAGCGCCGATCCGGCGAAGAAGGCGATGCGGACCGCCGAGGGCCAGTGCGCGAATGACTTTCTCCACCACGGGAGCGCGGCGCGCCGGCTCAGCTCGGCGAGGACGCGCCCCTCAAGGCCGGCGGGCGCCTTCCGGTCGGGAAGGCTGCGCAGGACACGGTGGATCGCGGCCTCGAGCTTATCGGGTTCGTTGGTGTTCATGGGCGTGTTCAGCTTGCGAGGGCTTCCAGGGACTGGCCGTGGGAGAGAATCTTCGCGAGGGCCGCCCTCGCGCGCAGGATGTCGGTCTTCACTTTGGCGAGCGACACGCCGAGGCGCCTGGCGATCTCGTCGTAGGGGACATCCTCGAAATGGTAGAGGACGAGCGGGATGCGCTGGTGATCGGGCAGCTTTGCGAGCGCCTCCTCGACGATGGCGCGCCGCTCGTCCGAATCGATGGCCTCGAAGAAGGTGTCCGGGGCGGCGAACTCGACCGCGGGCTGGTCGTCGCCCTCCGAGCCGGATCCGCCTCCGAATTCCGAGAAGAACTTCCAGCGCTTGCGGTAGCGCTGGAGGTGGTTGATCGAGAGGTTGGTGGCCACCGTCTTGAGCCAGCCGCCCGCGGACGGGCTCGTGGAGAGCATCTCGAAGTGCTCATAGGCCTTAATGAAGACCTCCTGCGCGATGTCCTCCGCCTGGGCGTCGTTCCTGACGAGCCGCGCCGAGGTGGAGAAGACCATGTCTTGGTATTTGCGCATGAAGGTCGTGAAGTCTTCCGGCGTGGTTAGCCCCGAGGGTTGGGATTGCACTGGAGGTTCATCGTTCATTTCCAAAACACCCTTGGGACCCCAAAAGTCGCACAAATCCAGGTAACAAAAAAGCCCGCACTTACGTGCGGGCCTGTTTTTCAGGTCCTGGAATCCCTAAAGCACATAACCCTCTTCCCCGTGCTCGGTTACGTCAAGACCCTGCCGCTCGACCTCCGTGGCCGGCCGCAGGCCGAAGGTCGCCTTGATGGCGAAACCGATGACCGCGGTGGCCACCAGGGCGAGGACCAGGGTCAGCCCGATGGCGATGAGCTGTTCGCGCCACTGGGCGCCCCGGGCGACCATATCGGCCAGCCCGTTCGCCCGTGCCGCCGGGTTTCCCGAGGCCAGGTTCGGGTTCACCGAGGCCGTCGCGAAGATGCCCGTCAGGAGCGCCCCGATCGTGCCGCCCACGGCGTGGACGCCGAACGTGTCGAGCGCGTCGTCATAGCCGAAGACCTTCTTCAGCTTGACGCAGAAAATGAAGGGGATGACTCCGGCGCACAGCCCGATGATCACGGCCCCTGTGGCGTTTACGAAGCCCGTGGCGGGCGTGATGACGACGAGCCCCGCCACGGCGCCCGAGCAGAAGCCGAGGACCGAGGCCTGCTTCTTCGTGATGTACTCGAGGGCGCCCCAGGTGAACGAGCCGACCGCCGTCGCCAGGGTCGTCGTCATGAAGGCGTTGGCCGCGATCGAGTCGGCACCGAGGGCCGAGCCCGCGTTGAACCCGTACCACCCCACCCAGAGCATCCCCGTGCCGACCATGCACAGGACGGTGCTGTGCGGCTGCATCATCTCGCGCCCGAAACCTATCCGAGGCCCGAGGATGAGGCACAGGACGAGCGCCGACCAGCCCGAGGACATGTGGACCACGGTGCCGCCGGCGAAGTCGATCGCGCCGATGCGGGCCGCGGCGTTGCCGGTCCCGTTCATCAGGCCGTCGACGCCCCAGACCATGTGGGCCAGTGGGAAATAGACCAGGAACATCCAGGCGGTCACGAAGAGGAGCACCGAGGTGAACTTGATGCGCTCGGCGACCGCCCCCACGATGAGTGCCGGGGTGATGATCGCGAACATGAGCTGGTACATCGCGAAGACGTTGTGCGACACCCACGCCCCGTAGTCCAGGTTCGGGGCGGAATCGACGCCCCGAAGGAAGGCGTACTTCAGGCCGCCCAAGTAGGGCGTCCCCGGGGCGAAGACCAGGCTGTAGCCCACCATCCACCACAGGACCGACACGAGCCCGGCGATGCCGAGGCACTGCGCGAGCACCGAGAGCACGTTCTTGCGCCGCACGAGGCCGCCGTAGAAGAGTGCGAGCCCGGGAAGCGTCATGAAAAGGACCAGCGCCGAGCTGGTCATCATCCATGCGTTGTGGCCGGGGCCGGGGCCGGCGACCTTCGACGCCACGTTCGGCGTGCGCGCCCCGTTGTTCACGTAGGCCTCAAGGTCCGCTACTCGCTGCTCCAGCGTGGGTTCCGGCGGCGGGGCAGCGCCAAGGATTCTCGGCGAGCCGGCGATGCAGGTTAAGGCAAGGGCCGCCAGCGAGACGCGCAGCCATGTGGGTCGTGGGTTACGGTGGGTCATTGGGTGATTGGAAACGAAGCGGGGCGAGCGTTTGGGCAACGCTAACCCGAGGGATTAGCACTCGTTCAATCATTCTCACGAGTCGCGGTTCCCTTGCAAACTCATAGCGCAACAGAGACAATTTCTTAACGGCCGAAGGCGGCCGTTCGAGCCCCATGACAACAGAACCCCAATTCCTTGCGCCAGATCCGGCAATCGAGGCCTCTGTCCTTTCGATAGGCGAGGCGCTGTTCCGCTCCATGGACGCCCATCCGGCGCCCGGGATCCTCTCCAAGAAGGGCGCCTACGCGCGGATCATGGAGTGGTCCATGAAGGATCCGGTGTTCAAGACGCAGCTGTTTCGCTTCGTCGATGTGCTGCCTTCGCTGAGCTCCTCCGCCGACATTGTTCGCCACCTGCAGGAGTACCTGGGGGACAAGGCCGTGGAGCTGAATCCCGCCCTGAAAGCGGGCCTCGCAGCCTCCTCCTTCGCCCCCGCGCTCATCGCGGGTCCGGTCAAGGCGCAGATCGTGGACATGGCGGGCCAGTTCGTCACGGGCAAGGACACCGCTGACCTGATAAAGCAGATCCGCAAGAACTCAAAGCAGGGTCTCGCGGTCACGATAGACCTCTTGGGCGAGGCCGTGGTCAGCGAGGCGGAGGCGGACATCTTCCTGAACCGCAACCGCGAGGTCCTGGACGATGTCTCGGCCTTCTTTGCGAAGGAGAAGGAGCCCGCGGCGAGCGACCTGGGGCCCAAGGGGCCTCTGCCCAGGCTCAATCTGTCGGTCAAGATCTCGGCCCTTACGCCGGAGGTTCATCCGGCCGATCCGGAACTGTCCATCGGTGCCCTGAAACAGCGCCTGCGTCCGATCCTGCGGAGAGCCGCGGAGGTCGGGGCCCTGATCAACTTCGACATGGAAAGCTACAAGCTGAAGGACCTCACCCTTGCGCTTTTCAAGTCGATCCTGGAGGAGCCGGAGTTTCGCCAGGGGCCCGAGATCGGCATCGCGCTCCAGGCGTACCTGCGCGACTGCGAACGGGACCTGAGGGATCTCATCGCCTGGGCCAAGACGCAGGGGCGCCATCTGAACGTGCGACTCGTTAAGGGCGCCTACTGGGACTACGAGACCGCGGCCGCGCAGCAGCGCGAGTGGCCGGTTCCCGTCTGGTCACGCAAGCCCGAGTCGGATGCCAACTACGAGAAGCTCACGGCGTACCTTCTCGACAACATCGACACGGTGACGCCGAACTTCGCCTCGCACAACGTCCGCTCGGTCGCCCACGCGATCGCCCAGGCCGAAAGGCGGGGCATCGACCGGAAGGCCTACGAGTTCCAGGCCCTGTACGGAATGGCGGATGACTTGAAGGCGGCGCTCTTGCAGCGCGGGCACCGGGTGCGCGAGTACTGCACCATCGGCGAATTGCTCCCGGGCATGGCCTATCTGGTGCGCCGCTTGCTCGAGAATACGTCCAACGAAGGGTTTCTGCGGATCAAGAACACCGGCGAGGCTTCCCTCGAGGAGCTGCTGCGCAATCCGATTGGACTGATCGCCTCGGCCCCTGAGCCCATGGCCCGAAAGCCCCGGTCGAGCGCCTTTGTCAACGCCGCGAATCTCGATTTCACGCTCGCCGCGAACCGCGAGAGGCAGCGCGCGGCTCTCGAGGCATTCGAATCCGGCCGCCTGGGCAGGAAATACCCGGTTGTGATCAACGGCCGGAGGATCTCCGACCGTCCGTTTCTGCCGTCCGTCAACCCGGCGCGCCCCGCCCAGGTCGTGGGCTACTGGGCGAAGGGAACGATTGCCGACGCCGAGGCAGCGGTGGCCGCAAGCGTCGCCTATTTCCCAAAATGGCGCGCGACCCCGGTCGACGATCGCTCCAAGATGCTCGAGCGGGCGGCCGACCTCATGGAGTCGCGCCGCCTCGAGCTCAATTCGCTCCTCATTCTCGAGGCCGGCAAGCCGTGGATGGAGGCCGATGCCGACACCTCGGAGGCGATCGATTTCTGCCGCTTCTACGCCCAGGAAATGCGCCGGCTCGGCCGCCCGGTCGTCACCCAGTCCGTGCCGGGCGAGGACTGCTGCCAGATCTGGACCCCCCGGGGCGTGGGAGTTTCCGTGGCGCCATGGAATTTCCCCCTGGCGATCCTCACCGGACTCACCGTCGCGCCCTTGGTCGCCGGAAACTGCATGATCATCAAGCCGGCCCGCCAGACCTCGATCATCGGGGCCTTCCTGATGGAGATCCTCACCGAGGCCGGGGTCCCGCCCGGGGCGATCCACTACCTGCCGTGCTCCGGTGCGGAGGCAGGCGCCCACCTTGTCGCCCATCCGAAGGTCGATTTCATCGCCTTCACAGGCTCCCGCCAGGTTGGCTGCGGCATCTGGGAGGAGGCGGGAAAGACCCGCCAGGGGCAGCTCAACCTGAAGAAGGTGGTGTGCGAGATGGGGGGCAAGAACGCCCTCGTGATTGACGTCGATGCGGACCTGGACGAGGCGATCCCGGCCGCCCTTTACAGCGCCTTCGGCTACGCGGGCCAGAAGTGCTCCGCCCTTTCCCGACTGATCGTGCTGGAGGCCGTCTATGACAGGTTCGTCGAGCGTTTCATCTCGGCCTGCCCGGCTTTCACGGTCGGGGACCCCTGCCGGCCGGGCACGCTGGTCAATCCCGTGATCGACGCCGAGGCCCAGAAGAGCATTCTGGGCTACATCGAGAAGGGAAAATCGGAGGCCCGCCTCGCCTGGCAGGCCAGCTTGTCGCCCGAACTCGTCAAGAGCGGAGGCTACTACGTCCCGCCAACCGTGTTTGTGGACTGCAAGCCCGAGCACACGATCGTCCGCGAGGAGATCTTCGGACCGGTCCTTTCGATCCTCAAGGCCAGGGACTTGGACGAGGCGTTCGCGATGGTTAACGCCGCCGATTACGCGTTGACGGGCGGCATCTTCTCAAGGAGTCCCCGTGCAATCGAGCGTGCCAAGGCGGAGATTCTCGTCGGCAACCTCTACATCAACCGCGGCGTCACCGGCGCTGTCGTCGAGCGCCATCCCTTCGGCGGTTTCAAGATGAGCGGAGGCGGCACCAAGGCCGGCGGGAAGGAGTATCTCGAGAACTTCCTCTTTCCCCGCGCGATCGCGGAGAACGTCATGCGCCGCGGGTTCACCCCGCCCGAGGAGCAGCCGAAGGGGCCGTCCTAGAGCGCCGTGTACAGCCGGTAGAGGACCTGCGTCCCGAACTCCTCCCAGCCGTTCGCCGCGACGCGGGCATAGAGTATCCGCGCGCAGTCGAGGCCGGGAAGCTCGAGCCCCATCTCCTCGGCGGACTCGATCGCTATCCCGATGTCCTTGCGGATGTGCTTGACGTAGAAGCCGGGGGCGAAGTCGCCATTGAGGGCGCGCGGGCCGAGGTGGGTCATGGCCCAGCTGCCGGCCGCCCCGCCGCTGATGCTCCCGTGGACCCGCGCGGGGTCGAGCCCCGCGCGCTTGGCGTAGGCGAGCGCCTCGCACCAGGCCACCATCCCCACGGCGCACGCGATCTGGTTCGCCATCTTGCAGTGTTGGCCCGAGCCCGCGGGACCGTGCAGCGCAAGGTTCTTGCCGAGGAGGGACAGGATTGGGCGCGCACGTTCAAACGCCACGGCATCCCCGCCCGCCATGATGACGAGCTTCGCCTCGCGCGCCCCCACGTCGCCGCCCGACACCGGCGCGTCCAGCGCGTGGAGCCCCTTTGCCGATGCGGCCTCGAATATCCTCTTCGCAAGCGGCGGACTCGACGTCGTCATGTCGATCAGCAGCGCCCCCGCCCTCGCCCTCTCGACAAGGCCGTCCGCCGCGAGGTAGGTCTGCTCGACGTCGTACGGGAACCCCAGCATCGTGATGACGATGTCGGCCTGCTCCGCGGCCCTCGCCGCGGAGGAGTGCCAGTGCGCGCCCGCGTCCAGGAGCGCCTTCGCCTTGTCCTTTGTCCGGTTGAAGACGTGGAGCGGGTGACCGGCGGCCATGATGTGCCCGGCCATGCTCCGGCCCATGACCCCCGTCCCTATGAATGCGACTGGCGGCCTGTCGGACATGGCGCCCCCTAGCGGTCCCAGCTGTCCGAGGCGTCGCGGATCAGCTGCCCCAAGACCGGGAAGCGCAGCTCCCCGTAGTTAAGCGCGTACCGGAGCTTCCCGTCCCGGAACACCCAGGTTGTCGGGATCCACGAGATCGGGAGCCCGAGGAGCTCGGTCACCTTCTCCCCCCTCGCCCGCGAGCCGTTCGGGTGGACGAGGAGCTGGAAATTGCTCTCGGCGCCCACCCCGGCCTTCTCAAGGACGTCGCGCCCGTCGGCCGGGCTCCAGATCGTCACGAACACAAAGTTCACGTTCGGGTTCGCGGCGATGAAGCCGCTCCACCCCCCGTTGGCAAGCTCCGCCCTGCAGTTGGGACACCACGGCGCCCAGAAGTGGACGACCGTGATGTTGGCCGACTTGGTCGCATCGGCGAGCCGCCGCTCCAGGGCCGCCGAGGGAGTGTCGGCCGCGCGGGCCGCGCACGCCAGAAGGGCGGCCGCGGCGATAGCATAAGATCCCCTGATCATCCCCCCACCATGCACAATTCCCGCGCAAATGCGAAGCCTAGCCGATCCCCAGCCACGCGAGCCCGGCGCGTATCCAGAGCGGGCTTGTGAAGAGCCCCACCGCCGTCGTCGAGAGGACGACCTGGACGGCCGTCAGGGGCTGGCCCCCGTAGTACTGCGCGAGGAGGATCGGCAGGACGGCGGCCGGCATCGCGGCCTCGACCACGAGGACCCGCTTGAGCTCGACCGGGCATGGCAGCCACTTCGCGAAGCAGAGCATGAGCACCGGCATGATCCCGAGGCGCACCGCGCACGAGGCGATCGCTATGTTGCGGTGCAGGAGCTTGAGCGGATCGTTGAGGAAGTCGGCGATGTTGACCCCAGTCATCACGATGCCGAGCGGGACGGCGCACACGCCGAGCGAGTGCGCGAGGCCGCGCACGAGCCCAGGGACGTAGGGCGCGAGGCCCAGCACGTTGATCCCTATCGCCACGACGAGGATGACGAGCATCGGCGTGACGAGCCTGCGCCAGCCGTTCCTCGCCGAGGCGCCCGTCAGCACGAGGAGCCCCACCGACCAGATGGCCATGTCGACACCCATGTTGTGGACGAGGACGACGCCCTGCGCCCGCTCGCCCCAAATGCCCCCGACGATCGGCAGCGGCAGGTAGCTGTAGTTGCATACCCCCGCGGAGATCGCGAACGTCCGCAGGCCGGTGCCCTTGTGCAGGCCGATCATCCGGGCGACCCCGTACGACACCGCGAAGCCGGCGGCGGTGGCCGCGAAGCCCGCGATCGGGGGGAGGAAGAGGTTGCCTGGCTCGCGCAGCGACGGGTTGCCGACGATCGCGTCGAACGCGAGGCAGGGCATGCACACGTACATGGCAAAGCGGATCATGCTCGTCTCCGCCTCGCCCTCTATCCAGTGGAAGCGCCTCAGGGCCACGCCGACCGCGATCAGCGCGAAGACCGGAAGGATGAGTATGAAGAGCGCCCCGATCGTCATTCCGCGCGTCCGAGGGATGACGCTTTCGCGCGCGAAGGCACGCGAAAAAAGGCGAACGCCCTAATCAGCTCGAGGGAGGCGGGGTCGGCGCCGGCGGCGTCGTGGGCTCGGGCGGCGGCTGTTGGCCGCGCCGGCCTCCGTTCGCGGGCAGCGTGTCGAAGATGGCCTGCTGGGCGGGCGTGAGCGCGGCGCGTATCTGGGAGCGGGTCAATTGGTTGATCTGTTGCATCTTTGCGCGCTTATCAACCTGCGAGAGCGTGTCGTCGCCGCGCAGCGCCTTCATCTGGCTCTCCGACGATGAGAGGATGTCGCCCACGGTCTTCTGCTGCGCGGGCGTGAGGTTGAGCTTCGCGGTCAGCTCGCCGAGGACGAAACCCCTCCCGTGCCTGTGGCGGGCCGGGGGCGGCGGACCCACGTCCGAGGTGCTCGTGTCGGTTCCGGAGGAGGGGGGAGGCGGGGCGGGCGGAGCGGATGTGTCGTCGGCACGGGCCTGGGAAAGCGGGAGGGCGAGGCCGGCCGAGAGAAGGGCGAGCGAAAGCGCGGTGGCGTATTTCATGCGAGTTAAGACGCACTTGACCCGAATACGTTACACCTTTCAGCGCCGATGGACTTGCCCCGAAGGCGGGTTGCCCCAACCGTTGCCCCCGATGATTGAGGTTGAGGAGCTTACCAAACGATACGGCACCTTCACCGCCGTCCGGAGCCTTTCATTCACCGTGCGCCCCGGCGAGGTGCTGGGGCTTGTCGGCCCGAACGGCGCCGGCAAGACCACCACGCTTCGGTGCATGGCGGGGATCATCCCGTCCTCCGAGGGCAGGGTGAGGATCGCGGGCCACGACCTCGCCGCCGAGCCCGTGGCCGCGAAGCGCTCCCTCGCGTTCTTCCCGGACGAGCCGCGGCTGTTCGAGTACCTGACGGTACGCCAGCACCTGAATTTCGTCGCACGGATCTACGGAGTCGCCGACTACGAGGCCCTGGCGACGCCGCTGCTCGAGGAGCTGGAGCTTGCCGAGAAGTCGGACGTCCTGCCGGGGGAGCTCTCACGGGGCATGAAGCAGAAGCTCGTCATCGCGTGCGGCCTGCTCCACTCGCCGCGCGTCATGTTCTTTGACGAGCCCCTCACCGGTCTCGATCCGCTCGGCATCCGGCGGATGAAGGACTCGATCGTGCGCCGTGCGCGCGATGGCGCGGCCATCGTCCTGAGCTCCCACCTGCTCCATCTGCTCGAGGAGGTGTGCACGAACGTCCTCATCCTGAAGAAGGGCGACAAGGTGGCCGACGGCACCCTGGCGCAGGTCGTGGCGACGTTCAGCAACGGCGAGGAGAACGTGAGCCTTGAGGAGATCTTCATCCGCGCAACGGGCGGGTCCGAGTCCTGACCGCCCCACGCCCCCCATGATCGGCGCGCTCCTTTACCTGCGGCTCAACTCGCTGGTGAACCTCGTCGCCCACCGCGTCCGCCGGCTGCGCCAGCCGAAATACTTTGTCGGCGCCGCGGTGGCCGCCGCGTATTTCTATATCGTGCTCCTGCGAAAGCCGGGAGTCGCGGCCCCGCCCGGGGTGGCCGTGCCCGGGGCCGGGAGCGACCCGCGGATCGCAATCACGCTAATCTGCGCCTTCCTCTGCCTGCTCGCCCTCGTGCGCATCGCCTACGCGTGGATTTCGCCCCCGGATAAGCCCGGGCTCCGCTTCAGCGAGGCCGAGATCGCCTTCCTCTTCCCCGCCCCGGTCACCCGCAAGGCCCTGATTCACTACCGCCTGCTGGGCACCCAGATCGCCATCCTCTTCACCGCGGTGCTGATGGCGTTCGTCTTCAACCGCTTCGGGTATCTCGGGGGCCACCGCGTCCAGCGCGCGATCGGCTGGTGGGTCATCCTCTCCACCTACGACCTCCACCTGAGCGGGACGAACCTGACGCTCGGAAGCCTGAGGGAGCGCAGCCGCCACTTCCTGCTCTGGCGGCTCGGGGCCGTCGCCGCGATCGTGCTGTACGTGGCCGCGGTGTTCCGGTTCGCGATCGGGCCGGTGGAGGCGCTCTTGCAAGGTCCCGGCGATTTCATGAAGCAGGTCGCCGGTTCGCCCGCGCTCCACTGGCTCTCGCTCCCGTTCCGGATCGTCTTCGGCCCCTACGCGGCGTCCGGACCCGGCGAGTTCGCGGGCGCGATGGTGCCGGCGCTCCTGCTGCTCGCGGTCCACTATTATTGGGTCTCGAGCACCGAGGCGCGGTTCGAGGAGGGCTCGATCGCGCTCGCGGAGAAGCGGGCGGCGATCCGGGCTGCGGCGCAGCGCGGGGAGATCTCCGGTATGGGGGGAACGAAGCCCACGGCGCGGTCCGACCCCTTTTCCCTGGCGCCGCAAGGCCCGCCCGAGCTGGCGTTCCTATGGAAGAACCTGATCTCCGTCCGCAGCTCGCTCTTCAACAGGCGGGTGGTCCTGCTCGTGCTTATTGTCATGGTCGCGATGTCCATGGGGCCCTTGGTCTCGCTTCGCACGGACACGATCGGCATCGACGCCTTCAGGAAGATCGTCGGGGTCCTTTCGGCGATGTTCGCGGTCTACACGTTGCTCGTGGGCCCGCAGCTCGCGCGGCAGGACCTGCGCAACGACCTGCCAAACGCGGACATCCTGAAGACCTACCCGATGGAGGGTTGGAGGCTCGCCCTCGGCGAGCTCCTCGCGCCCACCGCCATCCTGACGGCGGTGCTCTGGATCGAGCTGCTCGGGTGCGCCGCGGCCGTGGACACCGGTGACGGTCACGCGCTGACCTCCGGCGTCCGCGCGACGGCCGTCGTGTGCCTCGCCCTGGCGGCGCCCCTGGTCTGCCTCCTGCAGCTCATCGTGCCGAACTGGATCATGGTGCTCATGCCGGGGTGGTACCAGGCGTCGCGGTCCCGCGCAGGGGGCGTTGAGATCTTTGGGCAGCGCCTGATGTTCGGCGTCATCCAGCTCCTCTTCGCGCTCGGGGTCATCGTGCCCGCCGCTGGGGCCGTCTGGCTCATCATCTTCTCGTCGCAGTGGCTGATCGGAGCCGGGCCCGCCATCGCCCTGGCCACGCTCGTCGTCCTGCCGGTGCTTGCGGGGGAGGCCGCGTTCGGCCTTTGGTGGCTGGGGGAGAGGTTCGAGAAGTTCGACCTCTCCACCGAATCGCGTTGAAAGGCTCCCGGCTCATAAGCATCGCCTCGGCCGAGGTCGCGGCGACCCAGCGAAGGCTGCCGGCCGACATCCGGGAGGCCGCGCGCCACGTGCCCGTGCATTTCGAGCCCGTGCCGGGCGCCGACGTCCTCGCTGACGGGTTTGAGCCCGACCTCCTCGGGCTGTTCACCGGCAGCCCGTTCGGCAGCCATCCGGGCGAGGACCCCATGCCGCCCCAGATCCACCTGTATACCGCCAACCTTTGGGATTACGCCGAGGGGGACGAGGCGGCCTACCGGGAGGAGGTGCGGCTCACCTATCTGCACGAGCTCGGGCATTTCCTGGGTTGGGACGAGGACCAGGTCGCGGCCCGCGGCCTTGATTAAGGTCCCGACGGCCGGGAACTAGCGCCAATCCGCGCTTTCCAAGTCGTCAAGGCCGTGTTTTAACCATTGAACCGGTCAAGATAGTCGGACCGCGTATCCATTCCTCAAGATTCCAGCCATGAACAAACTGCTCGTCCTCCCCCTGATTGCGATTCTGGGCGCCACGTCCGTGCGCGCCAACGACACCCACACCCCGAGATCCGATCTCGTCGTGCGGGTTGAGACGTGCGAGGCCATCATCAGGGAGTTCATGGCGAGCCCGGCCACCTCCATCCCCCGGGGCGTCTGGCAGAACGCGCGCGGCGTCATGATTTTGAGCCAGTTCAAGGCCGGCCTCATTTTCGGCGTGAAGGGCGGCTACGGCGTCCTGATGGTCAAGAAGCCGAACGGCCGGTGGAGCCTGCCGGTCCTGATCGACGCCAGCGAGGCGAGCCTCGGGCTGCAGGTCGGGGCAAAGTCGGTCGACACGGTCTGCGTCCTGACGGACGACGCGACGCCGCGGCTCCTGTTCACAAACCGGTACAACATCGGGGTCGACGCGAAGGCGGTCGCCGGCCCGAGCTCGGCCGAGTACGAGGACTACGCCAAGCACATCTTCCTTGCGCCCGTCCTCGTCTACTCGAAGTCCGTCGGGCTCTTCGCCGGCGCCACCGTCAAGGCCGGGCACGTCCAGCGCAACGATCCCGCCAACTTCATCCTCTACAACACGTCGTACACGATGCCGGAGCTCCTCTACAGCGACTGGGTGACCCCGCCCGCCGAGGTGCAGCCGCTCATGTCGTACGTGCAGCAGCTGGCCCCCTGACCCAGCCCACAAGGGCGTCCAGGGCCGCCGCAGCCACGCGCTCCTGGGCGTCGACCCGGGACAGCCCGGCGCAGTCGACGCGGCCGCGCAGGGTTTCGAACGACCCGGAGGGGAGCCTGCGGGCGAGGGCCCACCACCCGAACGGCTCGTCGATGTTCCACTTCTCGGACGGCTCGGCATAGCCCGTGGTGGCGACGCCTACGTCGGAGCCGAACAGGGCGCACGCACCCCGCGCCATCTGCTCGGCGACGGTGGCCGACACGCTGTTCGCAGCCTCCGCCCCGGCCTGGTCGACCCCCAGATGCCGCACCTTCTGCTCGAGCGAGTAGGCGGTCATGCCGCCGAGAAAAAACTCCGAGGCGCCCGAGATCGCGCCGATCCTGGCCTGGAGCCGGCCGCTCGTCAGGCTCTCCGCGACCGCGAGGGTGAGGCGCGGCTCCAGGAGCATGAGGCTCTTCAGTTCGCTCATGACCGCTCCCTCAGTGCGCCGGGGCCTCGCTGATCCGCTTCAGGTTCGCCAGCCCCGCGTCGAAGTCCGGGGCCATGAACCGGCCCATGAAGACCCCGAACCAGCGGTTGATGGGGCTGTGCCCGAGGTCTCCCTCCATGGCCATGGTGACGCGGGTCGTCCCGTCCGGGCCCGCCGCAAGCTCGACCGTCCCCTTCGAAGCCATGCCCATGTCGGCAAACTCCATCCGGTACTCGAAGTAGTCCGGGGGGCGCACTGCCGTGATCGTCATCTTGCCGTCGCCCTGGCTCTTGCTCTTCCACTGGCTCCACGCGCCGACCTCCGTCGTCGCAGGCGAGTAGTTGGGCTGCATCGCCGGGTCGCGGCCGAACCAGACGCCCCACTGCCTCCAGGCCTTCAGGTCGCCGACCAGCGGGAACACGGCGGCCGGCCTGGCAGCAACCACGGTCGAGCGCTCCACCCGGTAGTGACCCGGCAGGACCAGGCCCACAAGCAGGAGCAGGGCCCAGAGTCCGACGAGGCCTCCGAAGATCCATGCGACGAGCTTCATGGGCGGGATGATGCGAACGGATCGGCGTCCCGCCAGTGAATTTCGGGCGTCAGGCCAGCTCTAGGCCCACCGGGCAGTGGTCGCTGCCCATCACCTCGGGGCTGATCCAGGCCCGCCGGAGCGCCGGGCGCAGGCGCTCAGCCGCCACGAAATAGTCGACCCGCCACCCGATGTTCCGGGCCCTGCAGTCGCCCATCTGGCTCCACCAGGAGTAGTGGCCGGGCCCCTTTTCAAACTCGCGGAACGTGTCCACGAAGCCGCTCCCGAGGAGCCTCCCGAAGCTCGTCCTCTCCTCGTCCGTGAAGCCGGCGTTGCGGCGGTTCGACCTCGGGTTGGTGAGATCGATCTCCTCATGGGCCACGTTCAGGTCCCCGCAGAAGATAGCCGGCTTCCCCCCGGCCTGAAGCCGGGAGAGGTACCGGAGGAACGCTGGGTCCCACTTCCCGACGCGGTGGTCGAGCCGGGTCAGGCCCCGCTGCGAGTTCGGCTGGTAGACGTTCACAATCCAGTAATCGGGAAACTCCGCCGCCAGCACCCGGCCCTCCCTGTCATGCGCTGCCACGCCGATCCCGCGGCGCACCTGCGCGGGCCGCACACGGGTCAGCACCGCGGTCCCGCTGTAGCCCTTCTTCTCGGCGCTGTACCAGTGGACCTCGTACCCGCGGGGCCATTTCACGTGCTGCACGTCGCCCGGCTGCGCCTTGGTCTCCTGCAGGCACACGACGTCGGCGTCGCTCCCCTCGATGTAGTCGAGCAGGCCCTTCTTCAGGGCGGCCCGCACCCCGTTGACGTTCCAGGAGACGATCTTCACTGGCTGAGTGGCATCCCCGGACGATGACGGCGGGGCGCGGACAGGCAAGGGCGCGCAATCTTGAGGGCGCACCCGGACTTGGGCGGCACACCCGCGGAATCCTCGCTGCGGCTATCGGACGCCATAGTAGGCCCTCTACTGCCCTGTCCATCGCCTCGAAACGACCCGAGAATCGCTCCCGCTTAACAACTTCGCGCTCGAGGTTGAGGTGCGTGACACAAATGAGCGCCCTTTCCCCCATTACATCATCGAGGGCCGGCGGCGAGGAGCAGCATCGGGCCGACAAAGAACGCCTTCCCCACGAAGTAGAACCCGATGCCCGTGTCCACGATGTCGTTCTTCGAGCCGAAACAGGCCCTTCTGAGGATCCACAGTCCGCCAAGAAGGCAGAAGGCGAACGACAAGCCTGCTCCGATCCGTGCCAGTGTTTTCATGTCAGCGCTCGACGTTGATGTTCGGGGGCAACCGGCGCCACGATAGCCGGCCCGGAGGCGAATAGAAGACCAATCCCGGCGCCCCGCGAATGACACGGATGGCGCCACGTTCCGGTTGCCAAGGGCGCGGGTGCGCCAACACTTTGCGGGTTCCATGACGGCCTTCGCGCAGATTCCCCTTGGCACCCCGATACCCGACAGCCCGCACGCGGTGTCCTGCAGCCTGCCGACCATGGCCGCCGTGCGCGGCTACGAGGAGAAGGACCCGGCCGTCACCTCGAGGCTAAGGTCCGGCTACCCGAGGTTCGTGGTTCATCCCTTCGCGCGCCGCCTCGCCTCGGTGCTGTCCGAGCGCCACGGGCTCGCGGGAAGGACGCTCTGGCTCGCGTCGTCGCGGGCGATGGCCGGCGCGCTCCTGGAGCACCTGCGCCTCGCCGGGCCGGCGGGATCCGGCGCCGAGGCGTTCGCGGCGGACGGGGTGCACGGCGTCTCCCATCCGGAGTCCGCCGAGCTCGCGCTCCGCGCAAAGCGGTACCTGCAGAACATCGGGGGGTTCCTCTCGTCCCGGGAGGCCGAGGACCGCCTCGCGCAGATCGGGGCCGGGCCCGCTCCCGGGGGCGAGGAGACCTTTGCCGGCGACGCGAGGCAGGAGGTGCTGCGTTTCCTCAGGCCAATGTTCTCGGGTGTCCCGGACGCGAACCTCATGCTCGCCAATAGCGGGATGAACGCCATCCACGCCGCGTTCCGGGCGGTGAGCGACCTGCAGGCCCCGAAGGGCCGGACCGCGTGGGTCCAGCTGGGCTGGCTCTACCTGGACACGATCGCGATCCTCAGGACGTTCACGGCCTCGCCCGACGATTATATTCACGCGCGCGACGTGATGGACCTCGCGGGGCTCGGCCGCCTCTTCGCCGAGCGCGGGTCGCGGATCGCGGGGGTCATGGCCGAGGTCCCGACGAACCCCCTGGTCCAGACCCCCGACGTGGCGGCGCTCGCGGCGCTGTGCCGCGGGCACGGTATAACGCTCATCCTCGATCCGTCCCTCGTCTCCGCGTTCAGCGCCGACTGCTTGCCCCACGCCGACCTGGTCGTGACGAGCCTCACGAAATACACGGGCAACGAGGGGGACGTCCTCGCGGGGCTGGTTGCGGTCAACCCCGCGGCCCCGGAGGCGGACGCGCTGCGCCGCGGCGTCTCGGCCGTCATCGAACCCCCCTATTGCCGCGATCAGGCCCGCCTCGCCGCCCAGATCCGCAACACCGGAGCGGTCCTCGCGGCGATCGAGGAGACCACGCCAAAGGTGGCCTCCTTCCTTGCGTCGCACCCCGCGGTCCGCACGACCCACTGGGCCCTTGAGCCCTCCTCGCGCGAGAACTACCTGAGGATCGCACGAACCCAAGGGGCGACCGGCGGGATCATTACCTTCACCCTGAGCGGCCCGCTGGAACGCTTCTACGACCGGCTCAGGCTGCCCAAGGGCCCGAGCTTCGGCATGCGCACAACCCTCATCTGCCCCTTCATGTACCTGGCGCACTACGACCTCGTGAACACGCCCCGGGGTCGCGCCGAGCTCAACGCAAACGGCCTGGATCCGGACATGCTGCGCCTTTGCGTGGGCACGGAGCCGGCGGACGAGATCATCGGCGCCCTCGCCGAGGCGCTCGGCGCTCGCTAGGGGCCCCGGGGTCAGGGGCCGGCCGCGCCCCCGGGGCGCGTTAGCCGCAGGAACCGGGCCCCGAGCAAAACGGCGGCGGCGGCCAGGCCCGCAGCAAGGCCGGTCCATATGCCTGCCGGCCCGAATCCCTCGCGCACTCCGAGGGCATAGCCGAGCGGCAGCGCGATGACCCAGTAGGCCACGAACGTGATCGCCGCGGGCACCTTGACATCGGTGAGCCCCCGGAGCGCCGCCGAGTTGATCACCTGCCCCCCGTCGAAGATCTGGAAGACGGCGGCCACCGCGAGCAGCGCGCTCGCCACCGAGACGACCTCGCCCTCCCTGATGAACCAGGACGCGATCGTGTGGCCGGCAGCGAGGAAGACCACCGTCATGGAGGCCGAGAACACGAGGCCCATGAGCGTGCCGCCCAGCCAGATCGGGCGCAGCCGGGAGTGCTCGCCCGCGCCGACGGCCGCGCTCGTGCGCATCCCGACCGCCATTGAGATGCCGAGCGCCACCATGAAGGTCATCGCGGCGCACGAGAGCGCGATCTGGTGGGCCGCCAGCGGCACGGCCCCGAGCCAGCCCATCATGACGGTCGCCATCGCGAAGGCGCCGCCCTCGAAGAGGAGCGCCCCCGACGCCGGCAGGCCGACCGAGAGCATCCGCCTCACCCGCTCCCACGAGAAGGGCGCCAGCCAGCGCCGGGGCCACGCGGCCCGCATCTTCGGATCGAGGCGCAGCCAGGTGAAGATCACGATCGACCCGAGGGAGCGCGAGATGAGCGTCGAGATCCCCGCCCCGGTCAGCCCGAGGCGCGGCGCGCCGAGGTGCCCATAGATGAAGACCCAGTTGAGGAGGATGTTGAGCAGCACGCCGGCGAGGATCACCGCCATCGGCAGCCAGGGTCGGCCCATCGACTCGGCGAATTGGCGCAGCGCGAGGTAGACCAGCGACGGCACGAGCGAGAGCCCGAGGAGGAGGAAGAACGGGTTCACCGCGGCCAGCACCTCGGGCTGCTGGCGGAACCACTCAAGGTGGAAGCCGAGGAAGAGGATCACCCCGACCTCGACCACCCCCGAGCCGAGCGCGAGCAGCAGGCCGTGCCGCAGAAATTCGCCGGCTTCGTCGTGGCGCCCGGCGCCCCGAGCCCTCGACGTGAAAATGGCCACGGGCACTAAAAGCCCTATACCTATGATGAAGAATATGTTGAAGATGCCGATACCGAACGAGGAGGCGGCTAGAGGAACAGTCCCCGCCCGCCCGATCATGACGCTGTCGGTGACGCCCATGGCCATCTGGCCCAGCTGGCCGATGGTGATCGGCACGGCCAGGAGCAGCGTGGCCCGCGCCTCCCTGTAGACAGCATGCATGGTCGAGTGTTATTGCGGACCGCCGCGCGTTGTCCAACGCTACCTTTGCTGAAGAACCGACCCGTCATCTCCCTGCTCATCGGCGCGGCCGCGACGGCCGCGGCACTGTGGGCCTACGCCTCCCAGCCGAGGACGGCGGCCCGCGCTGCGGAACCGGTGCCCATCCAGGACGGCAAGACGATTGATTTCTCAAGCGGCAGGCCGGTCACCAAGGACGGCGCCGCGGACAAGGCCGCGCTCGACGCGGCGGTCAAGGAGATCGACGCGGCCTCGAAGGACGTCACGTTCCCCGCCGACTCCAAGCCGAAGAAATAACCCCCGCGCTCAGCGCGCCCGGCGCACGCGAATCGCGTACTTCTTTGCGGCGGTGGACGGCGCCGTGAAGCGCACCACCTCCGTCGAGCTTGCGGAGATCGCCAGCAGCTGCCACGGCACCTCGGCGGACACGGGCATGCCCTCGCCGTCAAGGAACTCGCACTGGACCTGCACCTGCACGGGCTTCCCGCCGCCGTTCTTCAGGTTGGCGACGACTTCGAGCCGCCCATCGCCCAGGGTGCGCTCCTGCAGGCCCGTGCAGCTGACCACGGCCTCGGTCGCCGAGTCGAGGACGGCGAACCGGTCGGTGTTCTCCACCGTGAACTTGGTCGTCTCCTGCGGCGCCTGCGGGGCGGGCGCGCTTGCGCATCCGGCAAGCGAGCACACCGCCGCAAGGAGGAGCATGGGATGCGATCGTGTCATGGGCTGTAGGAGATATGCGCTGGGACTGCGCCCGCGCGAGCATGTTCAGCCACTTTTTTACCCGGGTCGTCAATCGTTTGCTTAATCCCGCCGCGCTTGCGCCCGCGGGAGGGTCCTCCGACGATCCGGGGCCGCCCCGCCATGACCCGCTGCGTCCTCGCACTCGACCAGGGCACGACCTCCTCCCGGGCAATCCTCTTTGACCGGCGCGGGCATCTCCTCGCCTCGGCCCAGGAGGAGCTCCGGCAGCACTTCCCCCACCCGGGCTGGGTAGAGCACGACCCAGAGGAGATCTGGGGGACGACCCGGCGCGTCGCGCAGGCCGTCCTGCGCAAGGCCGGGGTCCGCAGGGGCGAGGTGGCGGCCGTCGGGATCGCAAACCAGCGGGAGACCACCGTCCTCTGGGAGCGGGCGGGCGGGCGCCCGCTCCACCGCGCGATCGTCTGGCAGGACCGGCGGACCGCCGCGGCATGCGCCGCCCTTGAGCGCGGCGGCGCGGGCCCGCTCTTCAGGAGGAGGACCGGCCTCCTGCTCGATCCCTACTTCTCGGGGACGAAGCTCGCGTGGCTCCTGGACCACGTGCACGGCGCGAGGCGCCGCGCCGCGCGCGGCGAGCTCGCCTTCGGCACCGTCGACTCCTGGCTGCTCTGGAAGCTCACCCAGGGCCGGGTGCACGCCACCGACGTCTCGAACGCGTCGCGGACGCTCCTCGCCGGCCTTCGATCGGGCGACTGGGAGGGCAAGCTCACGGGCGCGCTGCGCGTGCCGGCCGAGGTCCTGCCGCAGGTGCTCCCGAGCAGCGGGGTCTTCGGGGAGATCAGCGCGATCGACGCCCTGCGCGGCGTGCCGGTCGCCGGGATCGCGGGCGACCAGCAGGCCGCGCTGTTCGGCCAGGGGTGCTTCGCGCCCGGGATGGCGAAGAACACCTACGGAACCGGGTGCTTCATGCTCATGAACACCGGGACCCGGCCTGTCGCTTCCAAGCATAGGCTCCTCACGACCATCGCGTGGCGGATCGCGGGGCGCACCGAGTACGCGCTCGAGGGGAGCGTCTTCGTCGGCGGGGCCGTCGTCCAGTGGCTGCGCGACGGCCTGGGCCTGATCTCGCGCTCCTCCGACGTCGAGGCCCTGGCGGCCCGGGTCCCCGACAACGGGGGCGTCACGATCGTGCCCGCCTTCGCGGGGCTCGGCGCGCCCCACTGGGACCCGGCGGCAAGGGGAGCGATCGTCGGGGTCACCCGGGGTACGAGCGCCGCGCACCTTGCGCGCGCGGCGCTCGAGAGCATCGCGTTCCAGACGGCGGACCTGATCGGCGCGATGGAGGCGGACTCCGGCCGGCGCATCCGCGAGCTGCGCGTCGACGGCGGAGCCTCCGTGAACAACGCGCTCATGCAGTTCCAGAGCGAGCTGATCCGGGCCGCGGTGGTGCGACCCAGGGTGACCGAGACCACCGCGCTCGGCGCGGCGGCCCTCGCCGGGCTTGCCGTCGGCTTCTGGAGGGACCTGGAGGAGATCGGCGCCCTTGCCGGAAAGGACCGCACGTTTCGCCCGAAGCAGACCCGCGCGTCCATGAAAGGCCTGCGCTCGGGCTGGTCGCGGGCCGTGGGCACCGCGCGCCACTGGGCCGGCCAGTGAGTTGGGGACCGCCGGAGGCGTGCGGGGATCGGCGCGGCCGCCTCCCTCTGGAATTGTGGGTTGTGTCCTTTTTGAAAGGCGTTTTGATACCCTGAGCCCACCGCGACCATGAACAGAACTCTCCGACTCGGTCTATTGCCGATTGCCCTCGCACTGGCTGGCTCCTTAAGGGCCGACGACAAGACCGTGGCGCCGCCTCCCGCCGACAGTCAGGCCTCGCTCCAGGCGGACAACAAGCAGCTGACGGACGAGCTGGCGGCCGCATGGAAGGAGTCGGAAAGGCTGAAGAGGGAGCTCACCGCCGCCCAGGAAGCCTCGGCAAAGAATTCGGCAGAATCCGCTAATCTCCAGAAGCAGGTCGGCGCCGCGCAGGAGGCCTCGGCAAAGAGCTCGGCCGAGGCGGCCGATCTCCAGAAGCAGCTCGACGCGGCAAAGGCCCAGCTGCCGGCGCCCGTCGACACAGGCTCTCCGGGCTCGGTGGCCGACCTGCAGGACAAGCTGGCCACCTCGCTGCGCAGCTTCTCGGTCGTCCAGGACGAGAACACGCAGCTGAAGTCCACGGTGGACAAGCTCACGTCCGACAACGCTTCGCTCAGCCAGCAGCTCGAAGCCTCGCGCGCCTCCATCGCGTCCCTGCAGGTGCAGGCGGCGGCGACCTCGCAGATCGATCCGCTCCGAACCGAGCTTCGCCAGGCGCAGGACGAGACGAGCCGCCTCGCATCCGAGAATTCCGAGCTGAGGACGCGCCTTGCCCTCCAGTCTCCGGGGCCCGGGGCCACGAAGCCGGCCCCCACGCGCCCGGCGCAGGCCGCGGCCGCAAGCGCGGCGGCAGCCCAGGCGGCGCCCCCTGCCCCACCGGCGCCCAAGACCTACGTGGTCGTCGAAGGCGACACGCTCACCAAGATCGCGCGCAAGTTCTACGGATCGTCCAGCCGCTGGGAGGACATTCTGAACGCGAACCGCGACGTGATGAAGGACGAGAAGAGCCTGGTCGTCGGCAGCACTCTCAAGATTCCCTGAGGGGCGCGACCCCGCAACAAGGCCTCACCCGCCGCATGCCCGCCGCCGCAGCACAGTTCAACGGCGTCTCCGTCCAGACCAAGGCCAACGTGTACTTCGAGGGCAATGTCGTTAGCCATACGATCGTCCTGCCCGACGGCGCGAGAAAGACGCTCGGGATAATCCGGCCCGGAGCCTTCCATTTCAATACGGACGCCCCCGAGCAGATGGAGATCATCGACGGCACGTGCCGCGTCACGATCGACGGCTCGACGCAGGCACACCCGCACGCCGCGGGCTCCCAGTTCACGGTTCCGGGAAAGAGCGGCTTCCGGATCGAGGTTGAGGGCGGCCTTTGCCAGTACATCTGCTCGTTCCAGGCCTGAGGCGCCCGTCCGCCGCCTGCTTTGCAGAAACCCCGGGGTTTCTGCACCAGGGCGACGGCCCGCTCACGAGATTGCACGGCGGCCACATAAGATCTCCAATCAAAGGGTCATTAGCTCGGGTAATTGGGAGTATTGACAAATTCCGGTAAACGGGAGCGTGAATATGCCGAGATCTCCGGAATGACTTTGACAAAATTTTGACAAATTCCCGGCAAAAACATTAAGGGCTCCGTCGACGCTGTGCTTGATCGGGTATTGACACAATTGGCACGATAGAACAAACTTGCGTATCTTTCCGGCAGAGCGCACCCCGAGCTCCCATGACTCTTTTACAATTTGGCACCACTGAATCACCCATTTTCGCCCTAAAGCTTATTCATTTTTTACAAATTTTTGCCATTCCCTTGCGGCCCATGGCGGTCTAATCGTGCGTTTAACCCCAAATAGTAGCACAATGTGTATGGCCAACAAGCGCGGCCATACATCATGAAGACATCATCCCAAGTCGCTTACCGGGGGTTTACCCTCGTTGAAATAATGATAGTTGTGGTCATTATCGGCCTTCTGGCGACGATGGCCATTCCTGCTTTCCAGCGAGTGACGAATGCGTCGCAGGACAAGGCAGTTCTGAACAACGCACGGCAGCTCTCATCTGCGGCAGACCAATACTTTCTGGAATCCGGCGTTTCGACGGCGTCGGTCACAGACCTGGTCGGCCCGACCCAGTACATCAAGTTTCTCAACTCGGTCGCTGGCGAGTCATACCCGAGCAACTTCACCCAGGGGACAACCATCACCGTCAACAGCGTAGGCGGCACCCGAACCATAACCTATCACATGTGACCGGGACGGCGGCTACCGCCTCCAATTGAACCTGGCGGCTCCCAGGCTTGAGTCGTCTTCTCCCCGGTTGAAGACCCTGACGGCGGCCCAAACGAGGACCGTGATCGTGAGGGCGAGCGCCCCGAGCGACAGCGGCACGGGAAAGAAGAACGTTCCAAGCACCGTCCCGCGCATAAGGTCGATGGCATACGCGACGGGGTCGAGGTGCGCGGCGACCTGCATCCAGCCGGGGGCTGCTTTCAATGGGTAGAGGCCGCCTGACAGGAAGAACATCGGCAGCAGCACGGCGTTGCTCACGATTGGGAAGACCGTGGTCGAGGTGAAGCGGCACGCGAAGGCGACCCCGATCGTCGAGAACGTGAGCGATGCCAGCACCATCGCCCCCACCATCTCGACGCCCTCCGTCAGGTTGAGCGGGATCCCTGCCAGCGGGGCGAACGGGAGCAGGATGAGCCCTTGGGCGAGCGCCTGGATGGCCCCCGCGACGATCTTGCCGACCGCGATCGCCGAGCGCGGGACCGGCGCCACGAGCACCGCCTTGAAGAAGCCGATCTGGCGGTCAAAGACGATCGTGATGGCCGCGAAGGTGGCCGAGAAGAGCAGCGAGAGGCCCATGGTGCCCGGGAAGATGAAGCGCCGGTAGTCGCCCCCTCCCATCCTCGAGCTGGCCCCGATGCCCGCGCCGAGCACGAAAAGGTAGAGGAGGGGCTGGACAAGGCCGGCGACGAGGCGCGCGCGGTCCACCCAGAAGCGCTTCAGGTCGAGGACGACGATGGCGAAGATCGCGCGCGTCATGGCTTGTTGTCCCCCTCGAGCCCGCGGCCCGTGAGCCTGAGGAACACGTCCTCGAGGCTCGGGGCGTGGACCTCCGCCCGGTCGACCCTCACGGGAAGGTTGCGCAGCAGGTCGGGGAGCACGCCGGCAGGGTCCGCGTGGACGAGCATGATCCCCTGGCCGCTGACTTCCGGGGCGAGGCCCCGGCCCCTGAGCCAGGCGCAGGCGCGCGCGTCGTCGTCCGTATTGAGCGTCACGATCCCCCCGCCGATCCGGGCCTTGAGCTCGCGGGGCGTGCCCAGGGCGACGATGCGGCCCGAGTCGATCAGGGCTATCCGGTCGGCGACCTCCGCCTCGGCCATGTAGTGCGTCGTGAAGAAGATGGTGAGTCCCGCGTCGGCCAGGCCGCGGACCTGGCTCCAGAACACGCGGCGCGCGTCGACGTCGAGGCCCAGCGTGGCCTCGTCGAGGAACAGGATCCGCGGGTCGGTGACGAGCGCCCGGGCGAGCTCAAGCTTCCTGCGCTGGCCTCCAGAGAGGTCCCGCGCGAGGCGCTCGCCTGCCTCCCCGAGCCCCAGCTGCGCGAGGATCTCGGATGCCCGCCTGCGGGCCCCCGAAAGCGACAGGCCGTAGAGAAGGCCCATGAGGAAGAGGTTGTCGCGGCCGCTCAGGCGCTGCTCGATCGCGGGCTCCTGGAAGACTATCCCCATCTCGCGCCGGATCGCGTCGCGCTCGGCGACCACGTCGCGCCCCATCACCCGCGCCGTTCCCGATGTCGGCGAGCGAAGGGTCGCAAGGATCGAGAAAAGCGTCGTCTTGCCGGCCCCGTTCGGGCCCAGGAGCGCGAACATCTCGCCCCGTCCGACGATCAGGTCGACGCCCCTGAGCGCCTCAACCTTGCCGTAGCTCTTGGTGAGCCCGTCGACCTCGACGGCGGCGGCCCCGTTTTCCAAGGGGTTGGCCGGAGGCGTCGACATGGCCGCTTGAAAAAAGGCGCGCCCGCTAGGATGGCAACACGTCTTTTGGCAAAAAAAGGCTTGTTGCCATCCAGCCCCGTGTCCTTTTGGTGCAAGAAACCCCATGCGCAGCCTCCTCTATCTCCTGCTCCTTGGCGGCGTCCTCCTCACCCTGGCGATCGTCGTGCGCTCCGGGATCATGGCGAGCAAGCACCCGGGCGAGCCGATCAACAGCGCGATGCGCTCCGCGATGGCGGAGAGCACGCCCCAGGTGTCCGAGGCGGACGCCAACGCGATCCGGAAGGATTTCCCGACCGAGTACACGGCCCCCTCGGGCCTCATGTACATCAACCGGGACCCGGGCACCGGGACCAGGACCCCGAAGGTCGGCGACACCGTGGTCGCCCAGTACTCCGGCCGGCTGCTCGACGGGACGCCGTTCGACAGCTCCTTCGTCCACGGCGGGCCCTTCAGCTTCCAGGTCGGGACCGGGCAGGTGATCAAGGGCTGGGACGAGGCGTTCCTCACCATGAAGAGGGGCGCAAGGCGCACCCTGATCATCCCCTACTGGCTCGGTTACGGCGAGGCTGGCCGACCCCCCACGATCCCGCCCCGCGCGACGCTCGTGTTCGACGTGGAGCTGGTGGACTTCCACTAGAGGCGCTACTCGTGGTGACGCGTGATCGGCGGCTCGAGTCTGTCCACGAGCGTCCGGTCGAACATCTCGAATCTTGGGTCCATCTCGGGCGTCGAGAAGCGCACGGCAGCGATGCCCGCGGCAAGCAGCGTGGCGCGGGCGAGCGAACGCGCCACCCGGCGGCCCTTGGCCGCCCCGCGCGGGGCGTGTTTCGGCGGTGTCCGCCCGGTTGACGCCGGGTCCTCGGGTTTCTTTGGCATGCGCGAGCCTCGGGCTCGCCTCTATGACACCCGGCAAATCCCGGGGTTCCTCTAGAGACCCGCGTAGCCGCCGTTGCGCTTGATCCAGGCCTCGGCCTCGCGCCACCGGGGAAAGACCTCCTCCACGCAGGCCCAGAACCTCGCGGAATGGTTCATCTCCCTCAGGTGCATGAGCTCATGGAGGATGATGTAGTCCCGCACGACCTCGGGGGTCAGGACGAGCCGCCAGTTGAGCGAGACGACCCCGGCCACCGTGCAGGAGCCCCACCGCGAGCGCTGGTCGCGGACGCAGACGCGGGTGACATTCATCCTCGTCTGCGCCGCGAGCTCCCACGCGCGGGCGGGAAGCTCGATCTTCGCCACGCGCACGAAGCGCTCCTCCAGCACGGGCCTCAAGTCTCCCTCCAGCTTCGGCACGCGGAAGACGTCGGCGCCCAGGCAGACCGAGGGCCTGGCGCCCGCAGCCGCGGGGCGGATCTCGGCATGCTCCCCGCGCCAGAGGACCGTGGTGCCGACCGCCCAGACGTCGGCGGTGCGCGGCCTGCGCCTCTGGCGCTCGCGGGCGCGATCGAGCCACTCGCGGTTGAGCTCGACGAACCTCTGCGCCTCGCGCATCGAGCCGCGCACCGGGATCGTCGCCACGGCGACCCCGTCCCTGCCGAGCGAGAGCCGGTAGCTCCTGGCGCGCGCGCTGCGCCTGAACACGATCTCCTGCCTCGGCCCGGGCGAGGCCGGGGGCGGGGCCAGGTGCACGCCGCGCGCCGGCGTGAACTGCCCGAACCAGTCCTGTTGCTCGTCGTTCAATTCAGTGCCTTGTAGTAGATCGCATTCTTGGCGGGCGTGCCGTCCGGTTCGAGGGCGTAGCCGGGTATGCCGCCGGCATAGTGGTATCCGAGCGCCGCATAGAACGCCGCCGCCCCGCCCCGGCCCTCGCTCGTGTCCAGGAAGAGGAGGCTCACCCCCCTCTCCCTCGCCGCGGACTCGAGCGCCGACATGAGCGCCGCGGCGATGCCCCTCCTGCGCAGCTCGGGGAACACCATCACCTTCTGGACCTCGGCCCGGTGGCGTCCGTTCGCCCGGGTCTCCAGGAGGAGCTGCGCGCTCCCCGCAATGGCTCCGTCCGCCCTCTCCCGCGCGACCAGGATGAGGCGGCCTCCCGCAGCGGCCTCGCCGCAGGCCCTCCTCCAGTAGGCCTCGACGTCGCCCGGGGCGAGCGGCTCGACAAACCCGATCGAGGCCCCGGACCTGACGCAGGCAGAGAGAAGCGCGCAGAGCCGCGAGAAGTCGCCCGGGTCCGGGGGATTCTGGAGAGGCTCGAGGGTCAGAGCCCCGAGCCTTGCAGGGTCCGCGGACGCTGGGCAACCGCCCTTCACAGGGTCCTTCGCGCGGCCGGGAACACGGCCGGGCTCGCGTGGCCCGCGGCGTCGAAGGACTCGACCCCGAAGACGACGTTGTCCTTGGAGACGCCCGGGATCGTGACGCGGTTCACGCCTTTGGCGACGTCAAGGGAATGCTCCCAGAAGGGCGCGGTCGTCTCGCGCCAGACGACGCGGTGGCCCGCGAGGTACGCCTCGGCGCCGGGGGCCCAGCGGAGCGTCGTGTCGTTCTCGAGCCTCGCCGCCTCAATCTGCACCTCGCTCGGCGGGGCCGGCGCCCGCGCGAGCACCGCGAGCGCCGCCGCGTTTACGCGGGCGACGTCGGCCGTGTAGGCGAAGTCGACGTGGTCCGGCGTGTCGCCGTACTGGACCCCCTTCTCCTCGCGGACGTCCTGGTGCTGGCGCCGGAAATCCTCGGCCGGCTCGGTGAACCTCACTGCGGGGTATCCCCGCTCGAGGAACGGCAGGTGGTCGCCCCCGCGCAGGTACCGGTCGGACCGGTAGATCACCCGGACCTTGATCGACGGGACGTACAGCCCGGCGATGTCGCGGATCGCCCGGGCCAGCTCGCGCGGCGGCGTGTCGTTCTCGCCGCCCGCCCTGATCTGCGCGACTAGGCCGTCGTCGAGCGTCGCCGAGGGCGGGACGCCCTGGGCGAAGAGCCGCACCGTGCCGCGATCGATCACGCCGCCGGCCGAGCGGCTGCTTCCGATGATGTCGTTGTCCAGCATCGCCTCGATCTCCGCCTCCCGCTCCCTCGCGGCCTGCGCCCAGTGGGTCGAGCCGTGCAGGCCCTGCTCCTCACCCGCCACCGCGAGGAAGACGATCGTGGCCGGAAACCGGTAGTGCGCCATGACGCGCGCAAGCTCGAGCACGGCCGCGGTGCCGGAGGCGTCGTCATCGGCCCCCGGTGCGGCGCTGGCTGCGTCCAGGACGCTCGTCGGCATGGAATCGTAGTGGCCGCTGACGACCAGCGTCCTCCCGGAGTCCGGGTCCGTTCCGGGAAGCGTCGCGACGATGTTCGTGATCGCGACCTGCTGCATGATCCGGGGGGGCGCGGGGGGCTGGTCGAAGCTGTCGAGCTCGACCTTGAGGCGGCCGCCGGCCTCCTTCGAGGCCCTCTCGAACTCGGCGCGGATCCACGACGCAGCCCCGCCGATCCCGTCGCCGCTCGGGAGCGGGTCGGAGAGCGTGTGGCGCGTCTTGAAGCTCGCAAGGACGTAGACTGAGCGCTGGATCCTGTCCGCGGAGATCGCGCCGACCAGCTCCTGGATCTCCGTGTCCGGCGGGCGGGGCTGCGCCGGGGGCGGATCCGCGGCCGCGGCCGTCGAGGCCAATGCTGCTGCGATGAGGATCGGGGCGCGGGCGCGCATGGTGTTCCCAGTGAGCGGAGCCTTGCGCGGGAGTCAAGGGCCTCAGGCCGCGCGGCGCCACTCTCCTCCCCTTCACTGGGCGGGTTGCCCTGGCCGTGGGGATCTGATCCTGGGCCAAGCCCTTACCGCAGCAGTGTGCCTGCTCTTGGGAATGTTGCCCAGACTCGGGACACCACCGCCCGAATCCCGCCCTTGACACCCCCCCTTCCGTAAGGCACCTCAGTCAACTCTTAAACGTCACGATACCATGCAACCCACCTTCCGCCCCCATCGCAAGAAACGCGCCCGCAAGATCGGATATCGCGCCCGCAAGTCCACCCGGGGCGGCCGCAAAGTGCTCTCCTCCCGTCGCAGGAAGGGCCGCAAGCGGCTGACCGTCGTTTGATCCGAGGAATCGCGGCTTCCATGCGCCTACGCCCGGGGCAGCACCTTCGCCGCCAGAGCGACATCCGCGACGTCCGTCAGCAGGGAAAACGGGTGGATTGCCGGGCGTTCACCGTTTGGAGCCTTGCGCGCCCGGGCGGAGCCGCCCTCCCGCGCGCCTGCTTTGTCGCCTCCACGCAGGCCGTCGGAAAGGCGATCCTCCGGAACCGCGCCAAGCGCAGGCTAAGGGAGCTGTTCCGCCGCCGGCAGGGCCTGCTTCCCGCTCCGTGCGACCTGCTTCTTGTCGCCCGCTCGCAGGTGAACAGCTGGCCGTACGCCGAGCTCGACCGCGCGTTCGCCGAGGCCTGCGCCCGCATGGCCCCGGCGCCCGGCCCCAAGACCCCATGACGGACGCCCTCCAGCATCCCCCGGGCCGCGGCCCGGGAGTCGTCGCCTCGGCCGCAGTGGGGCTCATCCGGGTCTACCAGGCGACCGCGTCCCCGCTCCTGCCCGCGATCCTGGGGCCCGCCTGCGGCTGCAGGTTCCACCCCACGTGCTCTCACTACGCCGCCGAGGCGGTGGCGACCCACGGCGTGCTTAAGGGGGCCTGGCTCTCTGCCCGGCGCATCGTCCGATGCACGCCCCTTCATCCAGGCGGCTACGACCCCGTCCCGCCGGCATTGCGGCAACACCGATAATCCCGTGGACAAGAAAAACACATTCATTGGCGCGCTCCTGTTCATCGCGGCGTTCGCCGTCCTGATCTACAGCCAGAAGTACGGCCCGCAGCGCCCCGCGCCCGCCGGGGTCCAGCGCGAGGCCGCCAGGGAGACCGCCGCCCAGGCCGCCGCCCAGCCCGCCGCGCCCGGGATCCCGCCCGCGGCCCCCGCGATCCAGGCCCCCGAGGAGCCGACGTTCACGACGGCGCACGCCGACAGGTCGGGCGCCACCGTGACGCGGCTTAACAACGGCTTTGTCGAGGTGAACTTCACGGACGCCGGCGGAGCGATCCGCGACGTCGCGTTCAAGAGGTACCCCGCGGCGATCGGCAGGCAGGAGCCCTTCGTGTTCAACGAGCTGCACGCCGACCCGATGCTCGCGTTCGTGGGCGTCCCGGGCCTCGACCGCGAGACGCGCTACGAGCTCGTGTCCCGGTCGGACACCGACGTCACCTACCGGGCGGTCGTCGACAAGAAGCTCGAGGTCACCCGCCATTACACCGTGTCGCCCGACAAGGGGACGGGCACGGACCCCTACATCATCCGGTGCGAGACCACGCTGCGGAACCTTTCCGACGCCCCCACGGCGCCGATGCGCGTCGCGCTCTCGATCGGCACGGCGGCCCCGAGCGACGCGCTGGACAACGGCCTCCAGCTGACGACGGAATACTCGAACGGGAAGGACCAGACCCTGGTGCGACGCGGCTCGCTTGAGGGCGGCAGCGGCTTCCTCGGTTTCGGGGCGAGCGAGCCCAAGGCCGTCATCACGGGTGCCGGGCCGGTTGCCTGGGCCACGGTCAAGAACCAGTTCTTCGCCGCCATCCTGACGCCCGACGATCCCGCGGTCGGGATCGAGACGCGCCGGGTGAAGCTGCTCCAGGCGCTTCCCGACGCCGACCGGCGCGCCTACGGCATCACGGGCACGGTCGCCTTCGACCTGGCGTCGGTTCCGGCGCACGCCCAGCAGACGATCGCCGGGAACTTCTACGTCGGCCCGAAGGAATACCCCAGGCTCTCGAACCAGGACGTCTTCAGGAAGGACGAGGACCGGATCATGGATTTCGGCAACTTCGTCTTCCGCTTCTGCGCCGCGATTCTGCTGACCCTGATGACATGGATCCACAGCTGGACCGCCAACTGGGGGATCTCGATCATCCTGACGACGCTGGCGCTCAAGTTCGCGTTCCTGCCCATCACCCTCGCCCAGTCGCGCACGTCCCGGCGGACCCAGAAGATCATGCCGGAGATGAACGCGATCAAGGCGAAGTATAAGGACAACCCCCAGAAGCTCCAGGCCGCGACGATGGAGCTCTACAAGAAGCACAAGATCAACCCCGTGGCCGGCTGCGTCCCGATGCTGCTGACGATCCCGTTCTTCTTCGCGTTCTTCAGCATGCTCAGGAGCGCCGCCGAGCTCCGGTTCGCGCCGTTCCTGTGGGCGCACGACCTGTCCGCCCCCGACACGGTGGCGATGCTGACGCTCCCGATCATCGGGTCCCTCCCCTTGAACGTGCTGCCGCTTCTCCTCGGCGCGGTGAACTTCTTCCAGATGCGGGTGACGCCCCAGCCGGCGGTCGACAACGCCCAGATGAAGATGATGAAGCTGATGCCGGTCATGTTCATCCTGTTCTACTACAACTGGTCCTGCGCGCTGTCCGTCTACTCGACGGTCAACGGCCTCTTCTCGATCGTCCAGCAGCTCGTCGTCAACCGGTTCGCCGACACCGGAGATCCCGCCGACCAGGTGCGCCCGGGCAAGGCCACCAGGAACGTCACCCCGCGCAAGAGCTGACTTCGCCACCCCCCTCATGGCCGGCCACAACAAGTGGGCGAAGGTCAAGCGCACCAAGGCGGTCCTCGACGTCCGCCGCGGCAAGATCTTCAGCCGCCTTTCCCGCGAGATTACGATAGCCGCCAAGTCGGGCGGCGGCGACCCGGCGATGAATCCCCGGCTGCGCACGCTCGTCCTCAAGGCCCGCGACGCGAACATGCCGGCCGACAACGTCGACCGGGCCGTGATGAAGGGCACCGGCGAGCTCTCGGGGGCGGTCTTCGAGGAGCTGACCTACGAGGGCTACGGACCGGGCGGCGCCGCGATGGTCATCCGGGTCACGACCGACAACAAGAACCGCGCCGCCGCGGACATCCGCGCCGCATTCCTGAGGTTCGGCGGAAAGCTGGCCGGTGCAGGCGCCGTCCTCTTCCAGTTCCTGCACGCCGGCCAGTTCCTGGTCTCGAGGGAGGCGGCGACGGAGGACGCCGTCGTGGAGGCGGCGCTCGACGCGGGCGCCAACGACGTGATCTCGACGCCGGAGGGCTTCGAGGTCCGCTGCGACGTCCAGGCGTTCGACCGGGTCGCGAGCGCCCTCGAGCAGAGGAAGATCAAGACCGAGAGCGCCGAGATCGCCTACATCCCCACGGTGACCGTGCCGGTGACGGACGTCGCGCTCGCCGCCACCCTGGTGAAGTTCCACGACGCCCTCGAGGAGCTCGACGACGTGCAGCAGGTCTTCTCAAACGAGGAGATGGACGACGCCGTCGCCGCGGCGGCGAACGGGTGACGCCCGCCATAGGGCGTCATAAAGGCTCCGCCGCCTTGCGTCACCGCGCGGCCGTGGTTGAATACCCCCTGCGATGACAGATGACGTCCAGGCACCGACCGCGCCCGCGTCTGCGCCCCGGCAACTGGCCGGGGACGACGTCGGCATTGTCAGCCCGCGCGACTTCATCCACCGCGGGCCCTTCGCGTTCAAGAGCGGCCAGACCATCCAGGGCTTCACGCTCAGGTACGAGACCTACGGCGCGCTCAACGCGACGCGCGACAACGCGGTCCTCGTCTGCCACGCGCTGAGCGGGGACCATCACTGCGCCGGCTGGCACTCCGAGAGCGACAGCAAGCCGGGATGGTGGAACAACCTGATCGGACCGGGCAAGGCGGTCGACACCCGGCGGTTCTTCGTCGTGTGCGCGAACGTCCTCGGCGGTTGCCAGGGCTCGACGGGGCCGAGCTCCACGGACCCCGCCACCGGGCGCCCCTACGGGACCCGGTTCCCGTTCGTGACGATCCGCGACATGGTCTCGGCCCAGAAGCTCCTGCTCGACCATCTGGGCGTGGCCGAGCTCCACGCCGTGCTGGGCGGGTCGATGGGCGGAATGACCGCGATGCTCTTCGCCATCGACTACCCGCAGTTCACGAGGCGCCAGATCATCATGGCCTCGACGGCGAACGAGAGCGCCCAGGCGATCGCCTTCAACGAGGTCGGCCGCCAGGCGATCATGCAGGATCCCGCCTGGAACAACGGCGACTATCCCCGCGAGGGCGGCCCGCGCGTGGGGCTCGCGATCGCCCGGATGATGGCCCACATCACCTACCTATCCGACGCGGGGATGGACCGGAAGTTCGGCCGGCGCAAGCGCGAGTCGGCCGGGGGCGAATCCTACACGTTCGACGCCCAGTTCGAGGTCGAGAGCTACCTGCGCCACCAGGGGCAGAGCTTCATCAACCGCTTTGACGCGAACTCCTACCTCTACATCACCCGGGCGATCGACCAGTTCGACCCTGCGCGGGCCTACGGCTCGCTCGAGCAGGCGTTCGCGCCGGTCCAGGCCGAGTCACTCGTGATCGGGTTCACGAGCGACTGGCTCTTCCCGCCCGAGCAGAACCGGGAGATCGCGCTCGCCCTCCTGCGGGCCGGCAAGCGCGCGAGCTACGCCGAGCTGTCGACCGACCTCGGCCACGACTCGTTCCTATTGGAGAGCGCCGACCTCTACGCCCTCATCCGGGGCTTCCTCGAGCGGCCGGAGGCCTATGTCTTCGACTTCGCGATCTGAACCGCCCCGCCCCCCGATGCGCACGCGCGTGGAAAAACGAACGGTCGACATGCAGGTGATCGGCGAGTGGGTCGAGCCGCACTCGAGGGTCCTCGACCTCGGCTGCGGCCGGGGCGAGCTGATGGACTACCTGGTCCAGGCGAAGCAGGTGTCGGCCACCGGCGTCGACCTGGACTTCGGGCGCATCTCGGCCTGCGTCGCGCGGGGGCTGAGCGCCTACCAGGGCGACATGACCGAGTTCATGAGGGCCTTCCCGGACCGCCACTTCGACCGGATCATCTGCTCGCGGACCGTCCACGAGCTGAACGACCCGGCCGGCGTGGTCCTCGAGGCGCTGCGCGTCGGGAGCACCGTCACGGTGGGGTTCGTGAACCACGGCTTCTGGAAGAACAGGCTCGGCGCCCTCTTCGGCGGCCGGAAGGTGCGCAACGCGGTCTACACGACCTCGTGGCACGAGAGCCGCCCCGCGAATCCCCTGTCGATCGCGGACTTCGAGGACTTCTGCCGCGAGAAGTCGATCCGGATCGCCCGCCGGGCCCACCTGCTCGGGGACTGGCGCACGCCCTGCCGCGTGCTCCCGAACCTGCTCGCCGGGTACGCCCTCTACGACCTCGCCCGGACGTGACGGCGCGGCAGCCGCGCGGCCTGGATTAGGCAGACGCAGTCGCTGCCGTCCTCGGTGTGGAACCAGTGCGGCTCGAGGCGGCCGAACTCGCGCTCGAACGCATCGCGGCCCCCGCCGACCTCGATCATGAGGATCCCGCTCGGCTTGAGGCGCCGCGCGGCTTCGCGGACGAGCCTGCGGACGAGGACGAGGCCGTCCGGGCCGCCGTCCAGGGCGAGGCGCGGCTCCCTGCGGAACTCCCGCGGGAGCGCATCGACGTGCGCCGAGGGCTCGTAGGGCGGATTGCTGACGATCACGTCGTAGCGCCCCGCGGGCCCGCCCGAGAGCAGGTCGCTCTCGACCAGCCGGACGCGCCCGCCCAGCCGGTGCCTGCGGACGTTGATGGCCGCGACCTCGAGCGCGCCCGGCGACAGGTCGATCGCGTCCACGCGCGCCCCCTTGAAGTGCCGGGCGAGCAGGACCGCGAGGCAGCCCGAGCCCGTGCACACGTCGGCCACTCGGGTGACCGCGTGGGGACCCGCCAGCCACGGGTCGACCTGCGTCGGCAGGATCTCGACAAAATAGCTCCGCGGGATGAGGACCCGCTCGTCGACATGGAACCGCAGCCCCCCGAGCCACGCCTCCCCCGCGATGTAGGCGGCCGGCACGCGGTCAACAAGCCGCCTCTTGAACACCCGCTCGAGGGCCGCGCACTCCCCGGCAGAGAGCCTGCGGGACAGGACGGAGGCGGGGCTGCCGAGCGGCAGCCCGAGCGTCCTTAGGATCAGGTACAGGGCCTCGTCGCGGGCCGTCGCCGCGATCTGGCCGAGCGCGGCGTCGCGCCGGCCGTACATCCGCACCGCCCGCCTGAGCCAGGTTTCGAGGGTCACGAGCGGAAGATGAGCCGGAACGCCATCGGGTTGATCCACGCGCAGAGGAAGGCGTAGGGCCGGCAGCCGAGCTCGACGACGCCGATGATCAGGGCCTGCGTCACGCGCAGGTTGACCACCAGGAGCAGGACGACCCAGCTCCAGCGGGACATGTTGAGGTAGGCCTCCTCGGTCACCCCGAAGAGCCGCCGCAGGATGGACGTGCCGTCGAGCGGCGGAATGGGGATCATGTTGAACACGGCAACGCCCACGTTCATCACGACCAGCTCGTTGACGAGCTCCCCGAGGCGCGGCTGGCCCACCACGACGAAGGAGCCAACCACGACCGAGACCAGGGCCACAAGCAGGTTGGCCGCCGGCCCCGCCAGGTTGACGATGATGTCGTCGCGCACCCGGTGCGAGAAGTTCGAATCGTTCGTCATGACCGGCTTTCCCCAGCCCATGAACGCGAGCGAGCCGCCGAAGAGGAAGATGTTGATGAGCGGCGCGATGACGGTGCCGATCAGGTCCATGTGGACGAGCGGATTGAGCGTCACGCGGCCCTCGGCGCGCGGCGTGTCGTCGCCCAGCATGTCGGCCGCGAGGGCGTGGCCCCACTCGTGGAAGGCGACACCCGCAAACAGGAGGATGAAGACGATCAGTCCGCTGCGGATGTAGGCGGGATCCAGGTCCATTCGGCGCCTATTTCCCGGCCTCGGGCTCCAGCTTGGCAATCAGTTTCTGCTTCTGCACCGCGAGCGCAGGATCCTTCACGCTGTCGAGCACCTTGAGCGCCCGGTCCCTCTTGCCCATGTTCACGAGGACATTGGCCTGGTGCAGGCGCATCGTCTCGCGCTCGACCTCCGTTTGCGCTCGGGCCTCGAGCCCCTCCCAGATCTTGAGTGCGGCCGGCCAGTCGGGCTCCACCATGTCGTAGAACGACTCGGCGTAGCGGTAGGTGAACTCGACCCGGTCGGGGGCCAGTTCGGAGGCCTTACGAAACGCCTCGTGCATCGAGTGGTCCAGTGCGGCGCGGCTCCATTCGCCGGTCTTAAGGAGGTCGTCCCGGGCCTCGTAGAGCAGCGTCCCGAGCTGGTAATGGTAAAGCGGCTCACTCGGCTCCAGGTCGATCGCGGAGAGGAAATAATTGAGCGCCTCGACGGGCTTGCCCTCCTCGGCCAGGTAGTTGCCGAGCTCGTTCTTGACCAGCGGAATGTTGGGATCCAATTGGTTGGCCTTCAACAGGATCTCAACGGCCCTCTTCCTCACGCCGACCCTCCAGAGCATGTACCCGTACGAGGCGTAGCCGGCCGCGAACTCGGGGTTGTCGCGCAGGAGGGACTCATACTCGCGGGTCAGCTGCTCGACCTGGGATTTGAACTGCGCCTCATCGAGCTCCTTTCCCTGGGCGGCCGCGTCGGCGAAGAGCACCTTCTGGCGCACGACGATGTCCTTGAGCCGGTGCTCGGCCATCGTTTCCTCCGCGGGCTGGGCCGCCGGAGCGGGGGCCGTTCCCGCGCGCGCATCGGTCACGGACAGGGCGGCGAGGAGGGCAAGGACGTGAAGGGGGCGCGGGAACATGGGTTGCGGGAGAACACCGTGGACAGCGGGTCACCCGCAGCGTTCAAAAAATCTGCCCGCGGAGGGACGCCCTTGGCGACATTATTTGCAGTATTCGCTTTCGAACCGCGCCCGCCGCCCCTATAATTCCCCCTTCATGGGTCAGGCCATAAGTCCCTCATCGCAGAACCTTTTTGGGAACTATCTCCCGCCGGACGTGCTCGGTGCTGCGGTTGAAAGGTTCAACGACATCGTGATGGTCACGGAGGCCAGCACCATAGAAGAGCCGGGGCTGAGGGTCCTGTTCGTCAATCCTGCATTCGAGAGGATCACGGGATATCGGGCGGAGGAGGCCCTGGGCCGCTCGCCCCGCTTCTTGCAGGGGCCCGAAACGTCGAGGGACGAGATTCTCCGGATCGAGGCCGCCCTGCTGGCGCGCAAGCCCGTCAGGGCCGAGCTGCTCAACTACAAGAAGGACGGCTCCTCGTTCTGGGTGGAGCTCGAGGCGAACACGACGACGAGCCCGTCCACCGGCGCCGAATTCTTCGTCTTCATCGAGAGGGACATCACGGAGCGAAAGAGGCTGGAGGCGGCCCAGCGCGAGCAGGAGCGCGCAACCTCCACCCTCTTCAGCAACCTGCCCGGGATGGCCTACCGCTGCCTCAACGACGGGAACTGGACGATGCAGTTCGTGAGCGGGGGCTGCCGCGACCTGACCGGCTACGAGCCCGACGCGCTCGTCGGCAACCGGCTCACCAGCTTTGAGGCGATCATCGAGCCCGACGACAGGAAGGCGGTGCGCGAGATCGCGACCCGGGCCGTCGAGCAAGGCGAGGCGTTCGAGATCACCTACCGGATTCGACCGCGGGAGGGGGGAATCAAGTGGGTCTGGGAGCGCGGCAGGGCCGTCCCTGGACCCGACGGCCCGACAAGAACACTCGAGGGGTTCATCACCGACATCACCGAGCGCAAGCTGCTCGAGTCCCAGCTGCTCCAAAACCAGCGCCTTGAGAGCATCGGTACCCTGGCGGGCGGGATCGCGCACGACCTGAACAACGTCTTTGCGCCCATCATGATGGCCGGCGACCTCCTCGTGGACAAGGTCCAGGACAAGGACTCCTCCCAGCTTCTCGACGTCGTCTCGGCCAGCGCCCGGCGGGGCGCCGAGCTGGTCCGGCAGATCCTCCTCTTTGCCCGCGGGATGGAGGGCCCGCGGATCGCGGTGCAAGTGTCGGCCCTGTTCGCCGACATCAAGACCTTCCTCGACAGCACGCTCCCGAAGTCGATCCGCGTCAACTTTGAGATCAGCCAGGGCGTGTCGGCGGTCTCCGGGGACCCTGTCCAGCTGCACCAGATGCTCCTTAACTTCGCGGTCAACGCGCGGGATGCCATGCCCTCGGGCGGCAGGCTGGCGATCTCGGCGACGCCGGCCAGCGTGTCCGCCTCGGCCCCCCGGCCGCATCCGGACGCGGTCCCTGGGGCCTTCGTCCGCATCGACATCTCGGACACGGGCTGCGGCATCCCCGACATCCTCAAGGGCCAGATCTTCGACCCGTTCTTCACGACCAAGGGGGTCGGGCGCGGCAGCGGGCTCGGGCTCTCCACGGCCCGCTCGATCGTCAAGGCCCACTGCGGGTTCATCACGTTCGTCTCGACGGAGGGGATCGGGACGACCTTCTCCATCTTCCTGCCGACCGCCGACTCGGCGCTGCCGCCCGCCGTCGTCGGAAAGACCGGCAAGCCGGTCGTGACCCCGCTTCCCCGCGGGAAGGGCGAGAACATCCTCGTCGTCGACGACGAGGAGTCGGTCAGGCTCATCATGCGCAGCACCCTCGAGAACTTCGGGTTCCGCGCGGTGTGCGCCGCGGACGGCGCCGAGGCCGTCGGGCTCTTCAGGAGCGCGCCGGCGCTCATTGACATGGCTGTCGTCGACATGCAGATGCCCGGCCTCGATGGGGGAAAGACCATCGTCGCGCTCCGCCACATGCGGCCGGACCTCCCGATCGTCGGCACCAGCGGGCTTGCAACCAACCAGAACCGGGAGCAGGCGGCGGCGAACGGCGTCAGACATTTTCTCGACAAGCCCTTCAGCGTCGAGACCCTGATCCGCACGGTCCACGCCGCGCTGTCCAGGGCGGCGTCGTGAACCTGCTCGACCGGCACATCTTCAAGAGCATCCTCTCGACGGCGCTGGTGGCCGTGGCCCTGTTCGCGTTCATTCTCATGGCCGAGAACATCGTCCGCGACCTGCTCGGCCCGCTCCTCGCCGGCCAGCTGCCGCTGCTGACGTCCGGCCGGCTCGTGCTCCTGTCGATTCCCGTCGTCATTTCCTACGCGCTCCCGCTTGGGATGCTGACCGGGGTGCTCCTGACGCTGGGGCGGCTCTCCTCGGACAGCGAGATCACCGCGATGCGCGCCGCCGGGATCAGCGTGCCGAGGATCGCCGGACCCGTGTTCCTGCTCGCCGCCCTCGGCGTCGTGCTCGGCCTGAGGATCAACTTCGAGTCGATGCCATGGGCCAAGCTGCAGTACGAGAGGGAGCTGTCGGCGGCCGTGCGCTCGAACCCCCTGAGCTACATCAAGCAGCGGACGTTCATCCGGGAATTCCCGGACTGCGTGATCTACATAGGGGAGATGGGCGCGGGTTCGAAGGACAAATCGGACCTGCGCGACGTGTGGTGGTGGCAGCTCGACTCCCAGCGGCGCGTGCTACGGTTCATCCGCGCCCAGTCCGGGCACGTGGAGTATGACGAAACGGCGAACGAGTTCATCGTCACGCTTGCGAATGCGCAGGAGCAGGAGCACGACCGGAACGCGCCGGAGGATTTCTCGCAGCCGCTCCGGGCCCCGACCGCCGGCCAGGTCGACCCGATCCGGCTGTCGATGGCCCGGTACTTCGGGGCCAAGACGGTCCACCAGAAGCTTGCGTGGATGACCTACGGTGAGCTCAAGGCCGAAAAGGCGAGGCTCGAGCAGGCCCCCGTCCCCGCGGACGGGTCGAGGCAGCGCGCGCGCGACATCATGAAGGTGAAGCTCACGATCCAGGACAAGATCAACACGGCTCTCGCCATCTTCACGTTCGCCTTCGCAGGCGTGCCCCTCGGAATCAAGGTGTCGCGGCGCGAGACCAGCGCCAACCTCGGGATCGCCGTCATCCTGGCGCTCGCCTACTACCTGTTCGTCGTGGTCATCGGGTGGCTCGACCAGCACCCCGAATACCGGCCCGACCTTCTGCTCTGGGTCCCCAATCTCCTGTTCCTGGCGCTGGGCCTCTGGCTGCTAAGGCGCCTGGACCGGGCCTGAAGGCGTCGTGGCCTAAGAGCGGGAAAAGCTCCGCCATCGCCGGGATGCCCTCCCCTCTTCCGCGGCCTCCAGCCGGCCGGCGTAGCGTCCACCCAAGCGCGTCACGCGTCGCCGAAGGCGGGGGCCTGCGTCGCGACGAGGCCGCTCCTTCCGTCAATCGGGGCCATCAACTGGTCGCAGACCGGCACGGCCGCTCTGTCCGCAAGGATTCTGCGGGCCTCCTCGTCGAGCCGGACGAACTCGATGCCGGCGCTCCGGCATCCGGCGAGCAGCTCGCGGAAAATCCCGCGCCGGCCCATGCCCTCGATCTCGGCGTGGAGGGTGAAGACATTGAGCTGGTCCGCCCGAAGCAGCGAGAGCAGGTGGCCGGCAATCGCCGCGTCGGGAAACTCGGGCCTGCCCATCAGCTCGTCCAGCGTCGGCAGCGTGCTCGGGATCTCGAGCGTCCGAAAGACCCTGCCATCGATCCTCGGGAAGAACGGCCGCCCCCCCCGCGTGTCGCTGGAGTACAGGAGCTGCGCCTCGTCGTAGACCTCGCGGCTGCGCGAGTTGCTCTGCCAGCCCGCGGCGCCGGCCGTGCGGGCCTCCGTACCGAACACCCGAAGGAATTCGGCCCGGGCCGCGACGAACTCCGCCCGGGTGGTGTCCAGGTCCATGCGGTCCAGGTAGTCCTGCCAGCGGTAATGGATGTAGCAGTGGATCCCGACCTCGAATCCCTTGTCCCTGACCGAACGCATGGCCGCCGTGTTCCGCCGCCCGATGTGCGGCGCGGGCAGCAGCGTCCCGTTCAGGAGCGTGCGGACCCCGTAGATCTGGACCACGCTCGTTCGGCTCACCTTGCTGAAGAAGCCGGGCCTCAAGACCCGGGTGATCGCGCGGCCCGTCTGGTCTGGCCCGAGCGAGAACAGGAAGCAGGCGGGGGCCCCGAACTCGGCGCAGTCCGCGACGAGGTTCGGCACCCCGATTCGCGTGCCGCGGTCCGTGTCGGCGTCAACCTTGAGGGCAAGTCGGACCGCCATGGCGCCTCAATCCAACTTGTAGTCCTTGTGGGCCAGGTGGTAGTCGAGCGTGAGCCTTATCGCGGTCCTCAGGTCGACCTTCGGCCTCCACCCGAGCTGCCTCCTAATTGCCGCGACTGACGGCACCCGCCGCTGAATATCCTGGTAGTACTTGCCGAAGTACTTGCCCGAGGAGACGACGACCGTCCTCGCCTTCGCGGCCTGCGCGCGGAATTCGGGGAAGTCCCGGAAGGCCGCGATGATCAGCTTGGCAAGCCGCGCGACGCTCACGTTGTTGCCGGGGTTGCCGATGTTGAAGATCTGCCGGGAGGCCCTGCCGCCCTTGTTCTCGATGATCCGCAGGAGCGCGTCGACCCCGTCGTCGATGTAGGTGAAGGAGCGGCCCTGCCTGCCGCCGTCGACAAGCTGGAGCGGCTTCTCGAAGATCACGTTGGAGATGAACTGCGTGAAGAGCCGCGAGCTTCCCTCCTTCGGCTCCATCACGTTGTCGAGCTTGGGTCCGATCCAGTTGAAGGGCCGGAACAGCGTGTAGTCCACGCTGTCGCGCACACCGTACGCGTAGATCACGCGGTCAAGGAGCTGCTTCGAGCACGCGTAGATCCAGCGCTGGCGCCCGATCGGGCCGTACACGAGCGAGCTCGTCTCCTCGTCAAGCTCCCGGTCCGCGCTCATCCCGTACACCTCGGACGTGGAGGGGAAGATGATCCGTTTGCGGTACTTGGCGCACTTGCGCACGATCTCCAGGTTGGCCTCGAAATCGAGCTCGAAGACCCGCAGGGGGTCCTTCACGTACTGCACCGGGTTGGCGATCGCGACCAGCGGCAGCACCGCGTCGCACTTCTTCACGTGGTACTCGATCCATTCGCGGGAGATCGTGATGTCCCCCTCGACGAACTTGAACCGGGGATGCCCGAGGCAATCGCCCAGCTTGTGGTCGCCGACGTCCATTCCATAGACCTCCCAGTCCTTCTGCTTCAGGATGGCGTGGGTGAGGGAGCTGCCGATGAATCCGTTGGCACCGAGAATCAGGACGCGTAGGGGCATGGGTGTGGAAGACCGATAAACCATGAAATCCCCGAAATGACACGAAAGAACATCGCGCCCGCCGGGCAAAAAAAAGCCCGCGCCCTGGCAGGGGCGCGGGCCACTTGGGCTAACTGGCTTTAGAACAGGATGCCGGTCTCGAGAGCGAAGCGCGTCTGCGAGGTGCTCGACCCGCTCGTGCCGAAGGCCAGGCCCCTCGTCGTCGACGACGCCCCTACGAACGAGACCTCGCCCCGCGCGAAGAGCACGCCCACCTGGTAGGTCGGCGTGAAGGTGAAGGACCACGCCTTGCTGCCCGCGCCGTAGAGGAGGTTCGCGGAGCCGTCGGTCGGGCTGCCCGAGGAGGAGATGTCCTCGACGCGGGCCGAGAGGTTCCAGCTCGTGTTCGGCACGGCGTAGTTGGCGAGGAAGCCAAAGCCCGTCGTGGAGGTGGCCTTGGCGCCGATCGCCGCGGCGTTGCCCGTGTCGGCGTACTGGAAGTAGGCCTGGGCTATCCATGCCCCGGCCGTGTAAGAGTAGATGACGTTGTAGATCTGCTTATCGTTGTTCTGGAGCTCGGGCGTCGCGGATGTGCCGTAGTCCGTCGTGCCCATGTTCCCGCCCGCGATGAGCTCAAGCGAGTTGGCGGAGTTGATCGTCCAGGTCGCGGCGCCGTCCACCCAGTTGAAGCGGTCCGAGTAGAACCCGTCGTTCCACGAGAGGTTGAAGGCGACCGGTCCCGCCGTGTAGTTCGCCTGCACGCCGCGGCTGATGAGCGGCTCCTGGTTCCAGAGGAGGCCCCGCGAGATGTTCATGTTCTCGTACGTGAAGCCGTACTCGGCACCGATCAGCGTCGGGAGTTTCCCGGCCTGGAGCGAGAAGTTGCCGCTCACGAGCTTGATGAAGCCCAGGGGAAGTGCGCCAAAGGTGGCGCTGTTCGTGTTGCCGGCCGTGGTGTACGGTACGCCAATCGTTGGGAACGAATAGGCTCCCGCGTCCGCGAAGAACTGGAAGGCTCCGTCGACCTTCTGGACAAAGACTTGGGCGTTGCTGATGTCGGCTATCCCGGATTTTTCACCATAGAACCGCGGCGTATCCGAGAGCGCGATCGCCGTCACGGCACCCGAGACGTAGATCTTGCCGAAGTCGGGAATGTCGAAGCTTTCGGGCTTAAGGTTGACGGCAAGGGGCCCTTCCATCGACGGCGTCGAAACCGGAGACGTTGGAGCCGCGGCTGGAGCTGCCGCCGCGGGAGCGGCGGGCGCGGCGGCGGCCGGGGCTGCCGGCGTGGGCGGTGGCGTCGTGGCCTGCGCAAGGGCTTGCACGGTCAACGCCGAAAGCGCGCACACCAGTCCGGCGGCAATCTTTGTTTTCGCTTGGATCATAACGTTTTGGGTCATTTGTAGTGGTCTGTAGTTTGTCGAGGCTCTGTCGGTCGTTGCCTGCCTGTGCCTTGCGGTGACGGCGGGCCGGCCTTGGTTAAGCAAGATCCCTGCCAGATTAACAAAATGCTAAACTTCCGCAGGACCCGAGGGATGAGCCACGCCCGACCGCGCCATCATAGCAGCCGTTCCCGGCTTCCGGCAGTCAATAGGTGCCGGAAAAGCGCTATGAATCCGCTAAGCCCGGCCGCCCGCAGCGCCCGGGTCAGCGGTGCTTGTGCGACAGGAACAGGAACAGCGCGAAGAAAAGCCCGATCCAGCCCAGCACGCCGAGCGCGATCAGGATCGCGGTGTACCTCCGGTTCTTCCAGGGCTGCGGAGCCCGCAGCCTCTCGTCGCGGTGGGTGATTTCGACCTTGTCCAGGTTCTCGAGCTCGAGCTTCATCTCCCCGGCCGACGGGTAGCGCCCGCGAGGGTCGCGGTCCATGGCATGCAGGATTATCTCCTCGATGGCAGGGTTCAGCTCGAGGTTGATCTTGCGCGGCGCCTCGGGGTCGCCGCTCACACGCGCGTTCATCACGATGTATGGGCTCTCCCCCTCGAACGGCGTCGCGCCCGTCACCATTTCGTAGAGAATCGCCCCAAGGCTGTAGATGTCGCTCCGGTGGTCGCCCCTCTTACCGCGGACCTGCTCCGGGGATATGTAATCCGGCGTCCCGAGCGTGGGGGTCAGGCCAACAAAGGTCAGCCTGCGCGCCGTCTCGACCCGGGCTATCCCGAAGTCGAAAAGCCTCAGGGTGCCGTCCGTGCAGACCATGATGTTCTGCGGCTTCAAGTCGCGGTGGGCGATGCCGTTCGCATGGAGATACTCGAGCGCGTCGCAGATCTTCGCCGCGTAGGCCACGGCCTCGCCCTCCGAAAGCATCTTCCGCTTCGAGAGGACCTCCGCGAGGGTCTTGCCCTCCAGAAACTCCATCACGAGGTAGGGCCTGCTCTTCTGGGTGTCGACCTTGACGACCTTAAGTATCGTGGGGTGGTTGAGCCTGGCCCCGATCTCCTCCTCGCGTTGGAACCGCTCAAAACCCGCGACATCGCTTTCCAGGGCAAGGAGCGGGATCTTGAGCGCCACACTCTGCCCGGTCGCGCGGTCCTTGGCCTTAAAGATGGAGGCCATGTTGCTGCGGGCAACCAGGTCGGTGAGCTCGAACCGGCCGTCGAGGAGCGAGCCCGGTCCGGGCTCGCCCGCGCCGGTGGCCATCAGCGCCGCTGCGACGGCGGCCTTCTTGGGCGGGACGTTCTCACCAAGGGCGACGCGGGCGGTCTTCTGGACCTCCTCCCAGTTACGCACCTCGATCAGCTGCATGGAGATGTTGTCGTCGCTCCCCCTCTTTGTCGCCAGGGCCACAAGCTCCTTGCAGGCGTCGTAGGGGTGGGACCGGCAGATGATCTCGCGCATCTCCTCGTCCAGCACGCACGCGTGCAGGCCATCGGTGCATTGGAGTATGAAGTCGCCGTGGTGGACGAGCTGGGTGGCGAAGTCGGGCTGGCAGAAGGGCTCGGCGCCCAGGCTGCGCGTGAGCTCGCTGCGGTGGGGGCTCGCCATCGCCTGACGCTCGAGCAGCAGGCCGAGCTTCACGGGCACGGACGTGGCGATGTGGTCGGTCGTCAGGCGCTTGATCGTCTTCTGGCGGATGAAGTAGGCCCGGGTGTCGCCGACGTTCGCCACGCACACGGCCCCATCGCGAAAGATCGAGGCAACCAGCGTCGTCGCCATCTTCTGGCCCTTGTGGCCGGACACCACCGCGTCGTGCACCTGGGAGCACGCGGCCGTGAACATGCGCCGCAGGAGCGTGTACGGCTTCAAGTCCCCGGTCGCCGACTGGAACTCCTTGATCGCCGACTCGACCGCGAGGCGGCTGGCGACCTCCCCGTGCTCGTACCCCCCCACCCCGTCCGCAAGGATGGCCACGCTTCCCTGCTTCTCCCTCGTCAGGGGGTCCGGCGACTCCCAGAAGTCCAGAAAGTCCTCGTTGATCGGGCGGACGGGGCCGGTGGTCGAATGGCGTGCGTAGCGCAGGCGCATGAAGGGGGCTAAAAAAAATGGCTCCGCTGCTTCAGGCAGTCGGAGCCATGAACTCTTGTGCGGCTCTGGGCCGGGTCAATGAGAACTACGCGGGCTTCTGCGTCAGGATCATCTCCTTGCCCGCGGCCTTGCTGCCGCTGGCGAAGTACCACAGTCCGTAGAGGCCCCACAAGGCAGCGACGCCGAGCGCGATGTACGACTCGTGCCAGCTCATGCCGGCGACCGAGAACGGCCCGATTAAGTAGAACAGCATGCAGAGCAGGTTCGCCAGGAACCCGAACACGGGGATGACGAAGTGCTTAATCCCGTTGAACATGTGGTGCTCCTTGAAGGCCACGATCGCCACGATGCAGGTCACCATGTAGAGGAGGAACGTGCCGAAGTTGCTGATGAGCGTGATGATCAGGAACGAGTTCGGGATCCACGTGTAGACGTGCGGGCTCAGGATGCCGAAACTGTACCAGATGTTGTGCTTGTCCAGGGCGGCCGGGTCGGAGGACTGGCCGCCGAGGTACGTGGTGACGGTGATCATCCCGATGAAGATCGACAGTATCCCGAGCGTCCAGATGGACCGGTGGGGCGTCAGGTTCTTGCCGTGCAGCAGGCCGAAATGCGAGCCCACCTCCTTGTCGCGGCCCATGGCGTACGTCACGCGGGCCCCGGTGTTCAGGCATGCGAGGGTTGTGCCGATGAGGGCGAGGAAGACCGTGAAGGCCTGGACGAGCATGAAGGCCTTGCCCGCGGCATAGCTTCCGAAGACCCACGTGCCCGCAAGGACCATCATGTCGCCAATTGGGGCACTGGAGGCGCCCGCCGATGACAGCGTGTAGCCGCTGTTCAGGAAGTAGCTCGCCGCGAAGTACTCGAACAGGTAGCAGATGGCGCCCTGGATCGTGAGCGACAGGAGGATGGCCCAGGGAAGGTGCTTCTTCGGGTTCTTGGCCTCCTCGCCCATGGAGGTGACCGATTCAAATCCGACCAGGATCAGGATCGCCACGCAGGCCTGGACGATGACGTAGCTGAAGTTGTGCGGCCCGACGACCGACTTGGCCGTGGGATGGTAGTTGAAGGTCTTAACTCCCGAGGAATCCGTCGTGTAGGCGCCGTCCCTGTAGTCGATCGTGAACGGAGCCGCCTTGTCGACCGTCGTCGGCTTTCCGTCAGCGTCGGCCGGCAGCGGGTTGCCGTCCTTGTCGGTGCCGTCCTGCATCTGGTAGGCCGTCGTGCCGTCGGCGTTCTTAGTCGGCTTGCCGTTGGAGTCGAGGACCGGCAGCGGGTTGCCCTTGTCGTCGTTCACGGTCACCTGCGCGACCTGATAGTTGACGGCAATATTGTTCGAGAGGTGGTAGGCCTTGGAGCCCTGCGGGTGCGAGCCACGGTAGGCCAGCGCGATGACCGAGAACACCACGAGCGCGGTGATCTGGATTATGTTGATCGCGATGTTGACCGCCGTGCTCCCGTTCACCCCGCGGTATGCGATGTAGGAGACGCCGATCGCGAACACGATGCAGAACAGGTACATCTCAAGCGGGCTGTTGTAGATGCCGCTGAAGGTGTCGGGGAAAAGATACCCGGAAAGGTATCCCACGAGCATCGCCGTGACGCCCACCATGCATCCCGGGTAGACCCAGTAGTACAGGTGGCTCGCCCAGCCCGTGAAGAATTTCGCCAGGCGCGCGAACTTGAACGCCTTGGTCTTCGCCAGAAACGCCTGCTCCGCGTAAAAATACGAGGATCCCGCGCCCGGATAGAGTTTGGAGAGCTCGGCGTAGCTCACGGCCGTGGCGTAGCACAGGAGCAGCGCCATCAGGATTCCGAACCACATGGAGGCACCCGCCATTGGGGCGCCGTAAAGCGCCTGCTCCTGGAAGGTGAGCCACAGGAAGGCGCCCGGAGCAATCAGGGCCATGGCGTTTACGGTCAGACCGGTGAGGCCCAGGGTAGGCTTCATCGTCGGTGTCGGCGTTGGCGTGGAGGTATCAGGCATAGGTCTCGGGAGTTGAGCTGGAACTACTGGGGCAGCGTGGTGCTTGAGCTGTCGCGTCTGGGAAGAACTCTAATCTGTTGTGTTAATGCGGATTTAACGTCCGCCCCAGTGACGTAGCCAATTGTGTGCCAATGAACCCAAGAAAATGACATTGATGTTAAGCCGTTGGATAGAGCGGCATTAACGTGCGTTCACACCGGCGTCCGGCGCCGATCCCGGGGCCATTCAGGCCGTGATAAGCCCGTGCAAACGGGTCTTAGGAATATTCCGAAACCCGCGCTCCGGCCCCCTAAAGCTTCTGACCCTCGCGAAGGAAAGGCGCCGGGGCGCCGCGCCACTCGATGCGGGTAAGCTCGAGGGCCCCGTCGCCCGTGGCGACGACCAAGGGCTCCACGGAAAGGACCTCACCAGGCCGCCCCATCCTGCCGTGGGCCACGGGCGAGTCCCCCTCCGCCCACCACACCATCATCCGTGCCGCGCCCACGTCCGTGAACGCCCCGGGGTACGGGTCGGTGACCGCCCGGACCAGGTTGAAGATCTGGCGCGACGACTGCATCCAGTCGATGAGCCCGTCCTCGGGCTTGCGGCCCCCGAAGTACGTGGCCTTTGCGGGATCCTGCGGCGTCTCCGGAGCGGTCCCGGAAAGGAGCGCGTCGATCTGCCGGGCGAGGACGCGGCGGGCGCAGGGAAGCACCTTCCTGAACGCCTGCTCCGCGGTGTCGCGAGGCCCGATGTCCACGCCCTCCTGGTCCACGATGTTCCCTGCATCGGGCTCCCTGACCATGCGGTGGAGGGTCATCCCTATCCTCGGCTCGCCGTGGAGGACCGCCCAGTTGATGGGCGCCCGGCCCCTGTACCTCGGGAGGAGGGAGCCGTGCATGTTGAAGGCCCCGAGCGGCGCGAGCGCGAGCACCTTCGTGCTGATCATGTTCCGGTAGTAGACGGAAAGGATCAAATCCGGGCGCATCGCGGCGATCCGCTCCACCCACTCGGGCGTGCCGACCTTCGCCGGGGTGTGAACCGGGACCCCCTTCGCCCGGGCGGCGGCCGCCGGGGTCTTGAACCAGATCTTCTCGCCGGGGTTGTCCTCGTGCGTGATGAGCGCCACGACATTGTCGCCGCGCTCAAGGAGCAGGGACAGGCAGTCGTGGCCGACCTCGCTGTAGCCGAAGAAGAGGATACGGGGCGGGGGCATGAGGGGCGCGGGCCTTCCTCAGTCCTTCGACTCGATCATCTCGCGCACAAAATAGCGCTGGCGCACGCGCACGACCTGGTAGGTACGGCCGACGTACTCGCCGATGAGCCCGATGCCTATCATCGCCACGCTGAGCAGGAAGAACAGGATGCCGAACAGCGTGAACACGCCGAAGGTCTCGCGGTCCAGGTTGAGAACGAAGCGGCGGTAGAACAGCACCATCACGAGGGCGAGGCTGCCGGCGGAGGAGGCCATGGCGAACATCGTGAAGGCCTGGAGCGGCGCCAGTGAAAACCCCGTGATGAGGTCGAAATTGAGGCGGATGAGCTTGTAGAGGGAGTAGTTCGAGACGCCCGCGTGCCGCTCCTCGTGCTTGACGCCCACCTCGGTCGGGTTGCCCGAGAAGCTGTAGGCGAGCGCGGGAATGAACGTGTTGTTCGCGCCGCTGCGAACGATCGCGTCGATGATCGGGCGCCGGTAGGCGCGGAGCATGCACCCCTGGTCCGTCATCTCGATCGAGGTCGTGCTCCGGCGGACGCCGTTGATGACCCGCGAGGCCACGGTCCGGAACAGGCTGTCCTTCCGGTTGATCCTGAAGCCCCCCACGTAGTCGTGGCCGGCGTCGATGAGCGCCAGGAGCTTCGGGATCTCCTCAGGCGGGTTCTGGAGGTCGGCGTCGAGAGTCACGATCACCTGACCGCGGACGCGCTCGAACGCCGCCATGATCGCCATGTGCTGGCCGTAGTTCGCATTGAAGTCGATGACGCGGGTGACGCCGGGGCGCGCCGCAAACTGGGCCTTCAGGAGCGCAAGCGACCGGTCGGCGCTTCCGTCGTTTGTGAAGATGACCTCGAACGGGCGGCCGAGCCCGTCCAGTACCGGGTAGAGCCTCGAGAAGAGGAGCGGGAGGTTCGGCTCCTCGTTGTAGACCGGGATGACGACCGAGATGTCGGGGACCGCGCTCATTTTTTGAGGTTTTCGATGATTGAGGAGAGAGCGCGCACCACCCGCGTCACGTCCGCGCGCACCATGGCGGGAAACAGGGGAAGGGTCAGCAGGTTGCGCCCGGCGTACTCCGCGTTCGGGAAGTCGCCGTCCTTCCATCCCATCCGCCGGTACAGCGCGAAGAGGTGGATCGCCGGGTAGTGGACGCCGGTGCCTATCCCGGCCGCGTGCATCTCCTCCATGACCCTGGCGCGCCTGGCGCTCATCCGCTCCTCGGGGAGGAGCACCTGGAACATGTGCCAGTTGGAGTCGGTAAAGTTTGCGGGCGGCAGCCCCATCCCAAGCGCCCGGACGGCGGGCCGGTCGAACTCCTCGAAGTAGGCGCGGGCGAGCTCGCGGCGCTTGGCCGTAAATTCCTCGAGATGCGCAAGCTGGCCGAGCCCGATGCGCGCGGCCACGTCCGTCAGGTTGAACTTCCCCCCGACCACCTCGACCTCCATCCCGTCGGGCGGGGTTCTCACGACGCCCTGGAGGCGGTACTGCTCCGCCAGCCTCGCCTCGCGCTCGTCGTTCATGACGAGGCACCCGCCCTCGGTGGTCGTGATGTTCTTGTTCGAGTGGAAGCTGAAGGAGACAAAGTCCCCGAAGGACCCGATCCTGCGCCCCTTCCAGCTGCTCCCGATCGACTGGGCCGCGTCCTCGACGACGCGCAGCCGGTGCCTCGCGGTGATCGCGGCCAGGCGGTCGCGGTCGACGGGAAGCCCCGCAAGATCGACTGGGATGATCGCTCGGGTGCGCGGCGTCACCGCCTTCTCCGCGAGGTCGAGGTCGATCGTGCGAGTCACCGGGTCGATGTCCACGAAGACGGGCCTGGCGCCGACCTCGAGGACCACGTTGCTCGTGGCGACCCAGGTGAGCGGGGTCGTGATGACCTCGTCGCCGGCCTTCACGCCCGCGATCCGCAGCGCGATCTCCATCGTGCAGGTCCCCGAGTTGAACGCGCGCACCGGGCGCCCGCCGAAGAACTCGGAGAGCCTCGCCTCAAACTCCTTCACCTTCGGCCCCGAGGTGATCCACCCGGAGCGCAGCACCTCGGCGACCCCGGCGATCGTCTCCTCGTCGATGGTTGGCCGGGTGAACGGGAGGAACGGCTGGGCGGCCTTTCCCGGCTTGTCGGTGGCGGGCGTGGGCATTGCGGGGGTCATCGTGAGGTCTGACACGGAATCCTCAAGGCTGGTTGCTCAATAGATAGTGGTGGGGGCCGGCCGCCAGAACATGGTAGTGGAAAGAGGGATCGGCGAAAAGCTCCGCCGCGTCCCGGATGCGCGCCACGGCGAAGATCCTCCCCTCCCCGGCCCATTCGCGGCGGAACTCGGCGTCGTCGATGAACCGCGACGCCCTCTCCCCGGGCCCCAGGAACTGGAGCTCCAGCTCGTCCGTGTAGTTCACGAGCCCCGCAACGTTCCCCGAGTAGTACGTAAAATCGTGGAAGAACCCGTGGTAGCAGTAGACCGGCTCGCCCGGCCGGACGATCCCCCTTGCCGCGAGCGCCACGTCCCTCGAGCTGCGCACGTCGATGATCGGCATCGCCAGGAGGAGGACGCCCATCAGGAAGGCGAAGGTCGTCGTCATCGCGATGACCGCGCCGCGCGCGGCCCCCTCGCCCGGACGCGGGATCATGGCGCGGATGCCGCCGACACACAGGATCGCCGCCATGACATAGGCGTAGGGCCTGAGCTCGGACGCCTGGGACGCCTCGCGGATGAGTCCGGGCCTGAGCACCGCGACGCACATGCCGGCCGCGAGCAGCCCGCTGAGGAACCCGAAGGTCCTCAGGCCGAGGCGCATCCTTGCAAAGGCGTCCTGCAAGGGAAGCGTCGCGGCGAGCCACCGGCCGACGACCACCGCGAGCGGTGGAAACACGGGCAGGATGTACGGGATCAGCTTCGACTGGGACTTGCTGAAGAACAGGAAGATGAAGGCGGCCCAGATCGCGAAGAACCAGGCCTGCGCGTTCTCCCTGCGGCGGGACCAGCCGCCGGCAAGCGCGTCGCGGAACGCGCCCCAGAGGAAGCCCGTCCACGGGAAGAGGCCGAGCAGAAGGACCGGGACGAAGAACCAGAAGGGCTGGTACCTGCCGTGCCCCTTCTCGAAGAAGCGCTCCCAATGCTCATAGACGAGGTAGAAATGCGCCCATCCCGGGTTCCTGCCCGCAACGAGGACGTGCCACGGCGCCGCGATCGCAAGGAAGATCGCAATCCCGCTGGGAAAGTGGAGCGGGCGCAGCCGCTTCCACTGGTCGACCAGGGCGAGCCAGAGGAGCATCACGGCGCCCGTGATGAGGAAGCCCATGAGCCCCTTGGTGAGCGTGGCCAGGGCCGCGCTGGCATAGAGCCCGTAGAAGAGCCATCTGCGGCGCCAGCCCGGCGGCTCCTCTACCCCGAGCACGAAGCAGAAAAGGGTCGCGCTCATCAGCACGGAGACTGCCACGTCCAGTCCCACCAGGTGGCCCATGGCCATGTAGAGAAGCGACGTGCCGAGGACTACGGCCGCCCAGAAGCCGGCGTCCCGCCCGTAGAGCCTGCGGGCCGCTCCGTAGGCCATCAGGATCCCGCCCACCGCGAAGAGGGCCGGCGTGAGCCGCACTGACCATTCGCTCGGGCCGAGGAAGCGCTCGCAGGCCGCCACGGCCCAGTAGACAAGCGGCGGCTTCTCAAAGTAGGGGACCCCGTTGAGGCGCGGCGTCACCCAGTCCCCGCTGGCGAGCATCTCGCGCGGGACCTCGGCGTACCGCCCCTCGTCCGGGTTGACGAGCGGGGCGCTGCCGAGCCTCCAGGCGAAGAGCGCCCCGAACATGAGGACCAAGAGGACCAGGTCCCGCCGCCACGAGATCTCCGTGGGGGATGTGGGCGGGGCCGTTGGACTCACGTGCAGGACTTTGAAGCTGCGGACATTTCAGGCAAGTCTGGCGAGGCCGAGGGCGGACCCCTTTGGGGCAAGGATCTTCGGCGATCGGCAGGCGCGCTTCAGTGTTGAAAGTTGGCGGGCGGAAAGAGCCTTGGAAAGTAGGCTCCGAGCACCTTTGCGGGAAGAGCGAGCCTTACGGGCGACTTGGGCGTCAGGGACTTGAGGAGTCCGGCCTCCACGGCCGCCGCGAGCGCCGTCCTGCCGGTGCGCTCGCCGGCTCCGGCGACGCGGCCCGCATCGCCGCGGGGAAACTCCCCCCGGTAGAGGGCCTCGCGAAGGAGCAGGAAGACCCGGGCGGCGTTGTCGCCAAGTCCGGCCTCGCGGCGGACATACTGCTCGATCCGGTCCGCGAGGGTTTCGATCTCGAACACGGCGTCCATGAAGCTGATCTGGTCGAGCATCACCTTGAGCACGAATTCGCAGAATTCGCGGAGCGCTCGCTCGCTCAGGTGTCCTCGCCCGTCGTCGGCCGAGGAGGCGCCGCGGGCCCGGTCGGCATTCGCCAGGCGCTCATAGTATTCCTTTCGCTCGAACGCCAATCCCCGGGACAGCGACCAAAGGCCGCCCGAGTCCACGCCAAGTTGGCGCAGCAGCGTGTCCGAGAACAGGCGGACAACGCGGCCGTTGCCGTCGCGAAAGGGATGGATCCACGCGAGTCGGTGGTGGCTCGCCGCCACGGCGACGATCTTCGATGCGGTCGAAAGCTCGAGGCTCTCATAGCGCAGGCGGAAATTGCGCATCAGCCCGGGCAGGAGCTCGAATGGCGGGGCGACGTGCGTGCCGACTTGGACGTTGCTTGTGCGCAGCACGCCGGGCGTCAGGGGAACCTTGGCGCCGGACCGCGTGGTGGCGGTGCAGAGCGACGCCGGGAGCGCCGAGTAGAACCGGTTGTGAAGCTCGCAGAGGAATTCCTGGGCATAAGGGGACCCCGCGTAGCCGGCGGCCCAGGTCTGGCACGCGAGGTGCGCGAGCGCGAGGCCCTGGAGGTCGCGCTTTTCGGGCTCCGCCGAGAAGTCGTTGTGAAGCGCGGCCTCGATGTCGGGCACAAGCGTCTGCTGCCCCTCGATGAGGTTCGAGTAGTAGCAGTGCATCAGCCGCGTGACCCCGGCCAGCTCCTGCATGAGCGCAGGGCGAAGCTTGGTCTGCAGCTGGCCCGCACGCAGGATCACAAGGCAGGCGAGGTCCTCCAGGTGAGACCTGTGCTGTTCGGGAAATGCGGGCTCGAATGAGGTTTCGGTAATGACCATTTATTGCCGATCTTATTGCCGATCATTACATCATAGTCATTATTGTAAAGCAATAAGTTACATATTGATAATCCATACAGATTGCCAATTGTTGCCGATCTTATTGCCGATGTTGCCACGTAAATGCCGTCTCGCTGTGAACCGAGCGGCTGGCGCCGAACGCAGCAGGGGTTCGGCTCAGCGCTTCGGGGCGCCCGAACGGTGCGCCAGCCTCCAGCGCCGCATGGCCACGACCGCCCAAACCGTCTCCACCACCCCAAACGGCCATGCCCCCTGAAGGAACCCGTACACCGAGCCGAGGACGCATGCGGCCGCGAAAGCCAGGATGTACCCCCGGTTCCGCGCCTCGAGGGCGTAGAAGACGAGCATCGCCGTCACCGCAAAGAGGCCGAAGAGCGTCAGTCGATCCATGTCCGGTCAAGCCTACCCATGAGCGAGGAGCGCTAGCGAGAAGATCTGGCCGCATCCGGCTCGAGACCGGCCGCCGGGAATGGTTTTCATTTGAGCCGGGCCAGCCCTTCCGGTCGAATCGCATCCGCCATGCCGCCCGCCACGACGAGAACCTTTTCCTTCATATGCGGCCAGGATGACTTTCTGGTGGGCCGCATGGGCAAGAAGCGCTTAGACGAGCTCGCGGGCGACAACACCGACGAGTTTTCGCGCGAGATCGTCAACGGATTCGCGGCAAACGTGGACGAGGTCGAGGCCGCCGTGAACCGGTTCCGCGAGTCCGTGCAGACGATGCCGATGTTCGGCGGCCGCAGGGTCGTGTGGCTGAAGGACGTCAATTTCCTGGCGGACACCGTGACGGGAAAGGCCGAGACGACCCTCAAGTGCGTCGAGGACCTCCAGGAGCTTCTCCAGTCCGTGAACCCCGAGGAGACGGCGGTCCTCATCACGGCGGCTCCCGTGGACCGGAGGCGGTCCTTTGCGAAGTGGTGCGAGAGGAGCGCCGAGTTCGCGCTGGCCGACGGCGGGGAAGACGCCGAGGGCCTCGGCGCCGTGGTCCAGGCGGAGGCCGCCTCGGTGGGCGTCCAGTTCGGCCCCGGCGCGCTGGAGCTCCTGCTGGCCAGGATAGGCCCCAACACGAGGCTCCTCATCGAGGAGGTCCACAAGCTGGCGGCGTATTCCGCCGACGGAAAGAGCATAGAGGAGGCGGCCGTCGCCGAGTTGACCCCCAACGCCGCGCAGGGCGACTTCTTCGAGACGGCCGACGCGTTCTTCAGCGGCGACCTCCAGTGGGCGCTGGCCGCCCTCAAGCGGCACTTCTTTGCCGGCGGGGACGCCCGCCCGGTCCTCGCCGCCCTCCAGAACCGCAACCGGATCCTGATCCAGGTGCGCGCGCTTTCCGACGCCGGCGACGCCAGGGTCGGGCCGCGCGGCGTTGACGGGCTCCAGCGGGCGGCGGAGGCGTACGGCCCGAAGTTCGGCGAGGCGGCCGGCGAGAAGAGCTCGTACAACGTCTTCACCCAGAATCCCTGGTACGTGGGCAAGCTCGCCGGAGCGGCCCCCCTGCCCCCCCTTCGCCGCCTGATCGACAACCAGAGGGAGTTCACCCGGGCCTTCGAGGAGATCATCCGCAGGCCGGACGCCCAGGAGGAGGTCCTGCGCGACATGACGGTGCGCTGCCTGGTGGCGTAGCCGTCCGGAGGGTCCGCCTCGCTTTTCCGTTGGCGTTCGGGCCCCGGGGTCCTTTACTCGGCGGCTTCGCGTGAACGAGTCGGCCGCCACCCCAATCCACGAGCCCGTCCCCAATGTCCTCGCCGAGCGCTATGCGTCGGAGGCGATGCGGGACGTCTGGTCCAGGCGCGGCAAGGTCCTTCTCGAGCGCGATTTCTGGATCGCGGTCATGAAGGCGCAGCGGGACCTCGGCGTCCCGATCCCCGCCGATGCGATCCGGGACTACGAGCGGGTCAAGGACCGGATCGACCTTGAGTCCATCGCGAAGCGCGAGCGCGTGACGCTCCACGACGTCAAGGCGCGCATCGAGGAGTTCTCGGACCTCGCGAAGCGCCAGTTCATCCACTTGGGGCTCACCAGCCGCGACCTGACCGAGAACGTCGAGCAGCTGCAAATCTTCCAGTCGCTGAAGATCGTCCGCAAGAAGGCGGTGGCGGCGCTCCTCGCGCTCGCTCGCCGCGCGGAGGAGCACCGCGACCTGATGATCACGGGGCGCACCCACAACGTCCCGGCCCAGCCGACGACGCTCGGCAAGCGCATGGCGATGTTCGGGCAGGAGATGCTGATCGCGCTCGACCGGCTCGAGGGGCTGATCGACCGCTACCCGGTGCGCGGGCTCAAGGGCGCGGTCGGCACGCAGCTTGACCAGCTGACGCTCCTCGGAGGCAAGGCCGACAAGGTCGCGAGCCTGGAGAGCCGCGTCCTCAAGCACCTGGGCCTCCCCGCCTCGCTTGGAAACGTGGGCCAGGTGTATCCCCGCGGCCTCGACTTTGAGGTGGTCTCGGCCCTCCACCAGGTGGGGGCCGCCGCCGCAAGCTTCGCCACGACGATGCGCCTCATGGCGGGGGCCGGGCTCCTGACCGAGGGGTTCCAGGAGGGCCAGGTGGGCTCCTCCGCGATGCCGCACAAGGCGAACGCGCGCAACTGCGAGCGGATCTGCGGGTTCTCCACCGTCATCGGGGGCTATGTGACCATGACGGGCTCGCTCGCCGGAGACCAGTGGAACGAGGGCGACATCTCGTGCTCGGTGGTCCGGAGGGTGGCACTGCCGGACGCGTTCTTCGCGATCGACGGGAGCCTGGAGACGCTCCTGACCGTGCTCGAACAGATGGAGGCGTTCCCTTCCGCGATCGCGCAGGAAAACGAGCGCAGCCTCCCCTTCCTCGCGAGCACCACCATCCTCATGGAGGCGGTGAAGCGCGGGGCCGGGCGCGAGACCGCGCACGAGGCGATCAAGGAGCACTCGCTTGCGGCCGTGAAGGCCATGCGCTCGGGCGCGGCCGGGCCCGATCTCCTCGACCGGCTGGCGGCGGACCGCAGGATCGGCCTGGGCAAGAAGGCCCTTCTCGGAATCCTTGCGGAAAGCGCGCGTTTTGTCGGTGCGGCCCCCGACCAGGTCGACGCCTTCGTCGCGGAGGTTAAGCCTCTTGCGAAACGCGTGAAGGGTGCCGCCGAGTACCGTCCGGCGCGGCTCCTGTAGCTCTGATTTCGGCGCCGCCGAAGTTTTAAATTGCGCCCCCTTAGGGGATGGGCTTTCTTGGACCCTCACTGTCCTGACTACACCTCACACCCTTTCACATGGCTGATCTCATAGGCAACATTCTGGTGGGCCAATCCGGCGGACCTACCTCCGTCATCAACGCAAGCCTGGCTGGCATCGTCTCAGAGGCGCTCAACCATGAATCCATCGAGGAGATCTACGGCGGCCTGAACGGCGTGCTCGGCATCCTCCAGGAGGAGATCGTGGATCTGGCCTCGGAGTCCCAGCAGCAGGTCCGCGCGCTCCGCCACACCCCGGGCGCCGCGCTCGGCACGTGCCGCTACAAGCTGAAGAAGCAGCAGGACTTCGAGCGGGTGCTGGAGGTTTTCAAGGCCCACAACATCCGCTATTTCCTCTACATCGGAGGCAACGACTCCCAGGACACCGCGGACAAGATCGCCAAGCTCGCGCAGCAGCAGGGCTACGAGCTCAGGGTCATCGGTGTTCCGAAGACGATCGACAACGACCTGACCGGCACCGACCACTGCCCGGGCTACGGCAGCGTGGTGAAATACCTTTCGACGACCATCCGCGAGCTCGCCTGCGACAACGAGGCGATGGGCCAGGGCGACCTGGTCTCTATTGTGGAGGTCATGGGCCGGAGCGCCGGCTGGATCGCGGCCGGCACCGCGCTGGCCAAGCGCCGCGACCATCCCCACGACCCTCCGCACGTCATCCTCCTGCCCGAGGTCCCGTTCAACCAGGAGAAGGTCCTGGAGGACGTCAGGCGGGTCCTCAAGCGCGAGCGCTACTGCATGATCGTCGTGGCCGAGGGGCTGGTCGACGCCGACGGTAACTACCTCGCCGCCGACTCCGCCACGGACGCCTTCGGGCATGCCAGGCTCGGCGGCGCCGGCGAGGCGCTCGGCGAGATCATCGAGGCCGGGATCCCGAACGCGAAGGTCCGCGTCGCCCGCCCCGGGCTCATCCAGCGCGCGGCGGCCCACGCGGCCTCCAAGACGGACGCCGACGAGGCGTTCCTCGCGGGGCAGGCGGCGGTGCGCGCGGCAATCGCGGGCGAGACCGACAAGATGGTCACGCTTGTCCGCGGCGAGACCGAGCACTACACGGTCGAGACCGGCCTCGCCCCCTTGAGCGAGATCGCGAACGGCACGAAGAAGCTTCCGCGCGAGTGGATCAACGAGGATCTGATCAGCATGAACTTCCAGTTCCTGCGCTACGCGCAGCCGCTCATCCAGGGAGAGGTGGTGCTGCCCTACGACACCGGCGTGCCGGTCTACGCGAAGCTGGACAAGGTCCGGGTGGACAAGGTCCTCCCGGCCTACGAGGTCTAATCCAGGGTCCTGGAGGCCACGAACGGCTCCTCGCGAAGGCGCTGGGGGCCGCTTGGGTCAATGTTGGGGAGGGCGCGCAAAATTGGCCAATTCCCCCCGCCCCGACAAGCGCGGGAGAGCAACTTGTTGGTTTGCCTCCGCGGACGGCCGTATCCCATGGTGGCCCGGTTTCCCCAAGGACCCCGACCAGCCCTATGATGGCCCCCAACGCCCCTGAGACGCGCCCGAGCCCCCTGCGGACCGCGGCGTCGCTCCTCGCGGCGGCCCTCTGGGCCGGGCTCGTGGTGCTCGTAAAACGGTTTCCCCCGGACGGGCGCGACCACGGCGACCTAGGCCAGTTCGTGGGGAGGCTTCATCCGCTGCTCGTCCACGGGCCGGTCGCGCTCCTCATCCTCGTCCCCGCCATGGAGCTTGCCGGGATGCGCCGGGACTGGGCGCACCTGCGCTCCGCCGCCGGATGGATCCTGGCCGTCGCGGCGGCCGCCATCTTTGCCGCCGCGTTCGACGGATGGCTCCTTGCCTTGAGCGGAGGCTACCGGGGCCGCGACGTGACCCGCCACCTTTGGGGCGGCGTCACGCTGGCGGCGGTCTGCGCCGTAGCGCTGCGGGCCCGCCTCGGCAGAGGGACCGGCCCGGCGCGCGCCGCCTACCCTCTCCTCCTCGCCGCCTCGCTCGGCCTCATGGTCTGGACGGCCGACGGAGGCGGCGCGATCACCCACGGTGACGGCTACCTGACCGCCAAGATGCCCCCGCAGCTGAGGGCCTGGTTCGGCATGCCCGCCCTGCCCGCGAAGCCGGCTGAGGCCGGTCCGGGTGTCCCCGGTGCGTTCCATGCCGGCCTTTTGAGCGCGGACCCGTCCAACCCGGCGTTCTACCCGGTTCACATCGCCCCCCTCTTCGCCCGAAGCTGCGTGTCCTGCCACAAGCCCGAGAAGCACAAGGGCGGCCTCCGGCTCGATTCGTACGAGCAGCTGATGCGCGGGGGCGAGGACGGGAAGGTGGTCGTGCCGGGTAGTCCCTGGGCGAGCGACATGATCCGCAGGCTCAAGCTGCCGCCAAACGACGACGACTCGATGCCCTCCGACGGCGAGAAGCCGTTCACGCCCGAGGAGACCCAGATGCTCGATAGCTGGATCGCCGCCGGGGCCAAAGGCGGCTGAACGCTTGCGGCCGAGGAGCTTGGCTCCACACTGCCCTTTTCCCGTCGAAGAGCCGTTTATGAAGCGCGCACTAGCCTCCACTGTATTCGCGAGCGTTGCGCTGCTCTGCGCGTCTTCCGCGGCCGTCCGAGCCCAGGTGAGCGCCTCGCTGGTCCCGGCGGACGCGTCGATCCACGCCGGCACGCCCTTCACGGTGGCGCTGCGCCTCGTGCACCAGCCGCACTGGCACTCGTACTGGGTCAACCCAGGCACGGGGCTGCCCACGACCCTCAAGTGGACGCTTCCCCAAGGCTGGACGGCGGGTGGGATCCTGTGGCCGGCGCCTGCGCTCTTGACCGACACACGCGGCGCCGCGATCGGCAATGGCTACGACGGCGACCTTCTGCTTCCGGTGACCCTCACCCCGCCGGCCGACCTGAAGCCCGGGACGACCGTGGAGCTCCGGGCCGACGCCGAATGGCTCATGTGCCAGAACGAATGCGTCCCGGGAAGCGCCAAGCTCACGCTCGGCCTTCCCGTCTCGGCCGAGAGTCCCCAGCCCGATCCCGTCTGGGGGGCCAGGATCCGCGCCGTTCTCTCGCAGCTTCCCGCGGCGGATCCGTCGTGGACGGCGTCCGCGGCGCTTGGTGCGAAGACCGCGACGCTCACGGTCCAGGCCTCCGCTTCGGCGGCCAGTCCCGCCCAAACGCCGGAGGACCTGCATTTCTTCTCCGAGGACGGGGTCGTCGCCTCCGACCTCCCGCAAACGGTCGCCTCCGACGGGAAGGGCGGCTTCGTGCTCACGCTCCCGGTCTCCGACGACGCCCCGAAGAACCCGCAACGGCTCGTCGGGGTCCTCACGTCCAAGCAGGGCTGGCGGACCGACGGATCGCTCCCCGGCCTGCGGATCGACGTCGCTTTCGACGCGCCTCCCGTGCCCGAGGCGGGAGGCCTCATCGGCACGCTCGCCCTGGCCTTCATCGGGGGACTCATCCTCAACCTGATGCCGTGCGTCTTCCCCGTGCTCGGGATCAAGATCCTCGGATTCGTGAACCAGGCCGGGGCCGACCGCCGGAAGGTGACGCTCCATGGCCTCGTCTTCGCCGCGGGGGTCGTGCTGTCGTTCTGGGTGCTCGCGGGGGTTCTCGCGGTCCTGCGGGCCGGCGGGAGCCAGCTCGGCTGGGGCTTCCAGCTGCAGTCCCCGGCGTTCGTGTTCGGCCTCGCCGCGGCCCTGCTCGCCTTCGCGCTCAACCTGAGCGGCGTCTTTGAATTCGGGCTCACGGCCACGGGGATCGGTTCCCAGCTCCAGTCGAGGTCGGGCCTCGCCGGGTCGTTCCTCACCGGGGCGCTCGCCACGGTCGCCGCGACGCCCTGCGCGGCGCCCTTCCTCGCTCCGGCGCTCGGCGCCGCGCTCGCGCTCTCGACGGCCGAGTCGTTCGCGATCTTTACCGTTATCGCGATCGGACTCTCCTCGCCCTACCTGGTCCTCTCGGCGTTTCCGTCGGCTGTGAAGGTGCTCCCGAAGCCCGGGGCGTGGATGGAGACCTTCAAGCAGGCCATGGCGTTCCCGCTCTATGCCACGGTCGCCTACCTTGTCTGGGTCCTCGCCGGCCAGGTTCCGGAAAGCGCCTTCCTCTCCGCGCTCCTCGGGCTCGTCCTTGTCGCGATGGGGGTCTGGTTCTACGGCAGGTGGAACGTCCCGGGCGCCTCCCAAGGAAGGGCCCGGTTCGGGATGGCGGCGTGCCTGGTCTTTCTGGCGCTCGGCGCCTGGGCGGGCTGGCCGATGCCCGCGGCGGCGACGGACATTGTCTGGGAGAAGTGGAGCCCAGAGTCCGTCGAGAAGCTCCGGTCGGAGAACCGGATTGTCTACGTGGACTTCACGGCCCGGTGGTGCGCCACCTGCCAGGCCAACAAGCGCCTTGTGTTCCATTCGGGCGACGTCCTGCGCACGTTCCATGAAAGGCGCATCGCGACCCTGAGGGGGGACTGGACGAACAAGGATCCCCAGATCACGGCCGAGCTCGCCAAGTACCACCGCGCCGCCGTGCCCTTCAACCTCATCTGGCTACCCGGGCGCGCGGATCCGATAATCCTTCCGGAGATCCTGACCCCGTCGGTCGTGTTGGGCTCGATCCCCAAGTAGGGAAAGGCCCTCTCAGAATATCGTTAAGCCGCCGGAAGAAGCAAGAGACGCTGAGCGTCTCAGAACCGATGCATAATGCCATACCCGCCGGTGGCTGATGGCGGTGCCCCGGAATGCGAACGCCTCCCAACCTAAAGTCGGCGAGGAAGGGAGGCCCGGTAACTCAGGTGATCTTTAATTGTGACGGCGATTCTATCTTGAGGTAGGCGTCAATGGCGCCGCCCTTGGGGTTCTTTTTCGCTTGGAGATCCTTGAATTTGAGCGTGGGTTTTGCCGTAGCTTTCTTCTTTTGCGAGGCCATGTTATTCGTGGGTTGTGACGTTCTTTATTGGGCTAACCAGTTCCGATTAGTGATTGATCGTGCGATTGCGGGACTAATTCGGTGTAGTCGATTCATCTCACGCCTCGCGCTCTGGCGGTCAACTCATTTATGCCAGTGATTTGTGAATATCACAATTTGTTTACCCATATAGAGTTTCAAAAGTTGAACGATCCACGATATTCTCTACCAATCATTTGCGCCACGTTTGAGTGACCACTGGCTCGCGATCGGCCATCCATCCACCGGATCCCGATTGGCCGCCTTCTTTAACTTTGTTGAGAACTGCCGCCAGGCGGGAATCGATCTGGAGGCATATTTGATCGATATTATTGTCTGCCTGCCGGACCATCCGGTAATGGACATTGCGGCGTTGTCGCCATGGCAGTGGGGCCCCGCGCCGGCGGCTTCCGCCACTTCCGCAAACGCGTCTTAGTCTAGGTCCAAGCCGTTGAGCAAAAGCTGCAACTCGGCGGCTGTCAGTTCGACTTTCGCCTCGCCCGGCTGGGGCCATCGGTTAGTCTCAACCATAAATCGCCCGCGGTATGAAGATTGAGGCCATGGCTTGCCCGTCCAAATCCGGGTGCGTTGAGAGTGCCCGCCGTATGGCCAGTGGAGAATTCAAGCGGACCCCCAAGGACTGGTGCCTCACGGCGACATCGGGCGACCGGACGGCCTAAAGGCTTGGTGGGCTGGCCGCTATGAACGCGGTCCCTTGGGGCACCCGCGATATTGCCTCATGTGAATAAAGCGAGAAGCCAGAAAACACCCCATAGCAAGACGGGGCCGGCCGGCTTACCATGCGCCTAAGCCCCCGCCCATCATGCTATTCATGTCCCCAATCTGGTGCTCCTTTGCAAATATTCCCTCGGACGCCGAGGCCGCCTTCGCCTCGTCGTCCAGCTCGTTCTCGCTCTCCACGCTCGAGGTCACCCACGACTTGGGATTCGCCGGATTTGCCCTTACCGAGCGAAGGGAGCATGATCAGTGGCGCTGGGCCCTTGTCAGTGCGGAAGGCCCGGTAGTCGACGAAGGATGGGAGCAAACGGAATCGGACGCCAAGAGATCCGCAGTAGGAGCCATGCGGCATTTGATTGCGGGTTGATACGGGCCCGCCATGCAGCCTGCCCGAAACCTTTCGGCGAGGAACGACCGACCCGAACCCCTGTCAGTGGTCTGCTTCGGGGCGTCGGCGGGCGGCCTGGATGCCTACCGCACGATCCTCTCCAATCTGCCAATGGATACCGGGCTGGCCTTCATCATCGTTCACCACCAGCCCGCCGAGGGAAAGTCGTTGCTGACCGAAATCCTTCCGTACGTCACCAAGATGCCCGTGGTGCTGATCACGGACGGGGAGGTCGTGAAGGCCAACCATGTCTATGTGGTCCCGGCGGGACAGCAGGTTTCCATGGACGGGGATCTTTTCCACATTGCGCCCATCGCCAAGGTGGCCGGCTGGCCGAAGAACATTTCCGTGTTTCTGCAGTCGCTTGCGGACGACAGGAAGAAGCGGGCCATAGCGGTCATCCTTTCGGGGTTCGATTCGGACGGCGCTGCCGCGCTCCAATCGATCAAGGACGAGGGAGGCATTGTCATTGCCCAGGACTTTCAAACGGCAAAGCAGCCCGACATGCCAAAAAGCGCCGTGAGGACGGGTTGCGTGGACTATCTGCTGTCTCCCCCTGAAATCGCGGGCGAGCTCGTGCGCATCGCGGCCGAGCGCGGTCATATTCCCGTCGCGAGGTTTGCCGCACCCAAAGGCGCAGCCGCCAACAATTGAAAGCCGGCAGGACGCCGCGGAGCAGCTTGGCTTGGCGAGCGCGGTCGGTCGGGCCCGCCCCCATGCTTTTACCTGGCTCCGCCTGTCTTCTTCTCTGAAGGACCCTCGATGGGAGGCACGCTAATCCCAAGGGCCGCGCTCAGGTCGATCTCATGGTCCTGCTCCTGCACGATGATGCCGCGTAGGACTTCGCTTAGGGCAAACTCCCCCATCGCCTCGGCCTGGCGGATCCGCACCCGATAGCGCGCCACGGTCGCCCTCTCGTTCTCTAGGTCCGCTCGCAGCATCTCCACCGGGTCATTAGACGTCTTGACCGGCTTTGGCACCACACCTGGCATGCCGCCCAGGTAATCGATCTGCTTTGCGATCTTGATGGCGTGCGCGAGCTCCTCGCCGGCATGCGCCTCAAGTTGGCGAGCAATGTCGGTGTACGCCGCCCCCTTGAGGACCTGGCTGTACACTGTGTAAGCGATGATGGCTTGGTACTCTCCTGCAAGATCCTCGTTCAGCAGATAGATCATCTGCTCACGCGTGATGCTGGGCTCGGTTCCTGTCTCGTCCTTGAGCATGTTGCCTCCTGGTTTCTATTTGGGGTTACGGGCCGGAAAGGGTTCCGCGTTGGCCTGCTGCACCTGCCGGCCCCAGGTTCGTCAGCCCTCCACGGAGAAGCCGACCTTGATCGTCACCTGCCAATGGTGCACCCGTCCCTTTACGATGTCGCCGCGCGTGTCGACCACCTGAAACCAGCGAAGGTTCTTGGCGGTCTTGTGCGCGTGTCTGACGGCGTTCTTGACGGCATCCTCCACGGACAGCGTGGAAGTGCCCGTGAGTTCGCAGAGTTTGTAGACGTGGTCTTTCATAGGCTCTTCGTGCATTTGATCCACATTCGGGCCTCTTCAAGCCCGCCGTTGTGGGGTCTCAAGTCTTACTTTGTCTGGGTGTCCGTCGTCGTCGTCGTCGTCGGACCGGGAACCGTCGTCTGTTGCGACGTTGTGGTTGTGCTGTGCGTCGTGTCAGTGGATGCACACGCGGACAGTGAGAAAAGGGCGATGGCGACAAGGCCGGGGACGATGAGCTTCTTCATGGATGGGATGTTTTCGTTGTTATTGCAGTGCGCTCCACGATAACATTGCGGGGTGGCAGGGTGGTATGGGGTGTTGGCCCCGTATCCGCCCGGGACCAATGTTTTCGCGGTTGGTCGGATCCTCTTGCCGGGCCACAACCGTGACATGCGCTCCGCCTGTGCCGCTAATCGGGGGTAACATGCCGGGGGTCAGGCCTGTAGGGAAAGGCCCTCTATTCTATTTCGGCACACGTCAAGAGGTCCCATCAGGAAACCGGGGTGCGTTCCGCAGGCCGCTTACGAGGCAACAGCGGCAATGACGAGCGTTTGACCCTGGGTTAGCGATCTCCACTAATTTCCATGCAAGCCGAAGAGCGACCCCTCAAACCCGTCCCGCCCTCGATGAGTCCCGCCATCCTCAACGATTACGCTCGCCGCATTGAGGACGATCTTCGCGGGAACATCCTACCCTTCTGGATCGAAAGGGTCGTCAACCACGCGGACCGCGGTTTCCACGGCTCGCTGACGAACGACCTCGAGGTGGACCCCGCGGCGGAGCGCGGAGTCGTGCTCACCTCGCGCATCCTCTGGGCGTATTCAGCCGCGTATTCGCGGTACCTCGACCCGGCTTATCTCGCGATGGCCGACCATGCCTACCGGGACCTGCAGGCGCGTTTCCGCGACTTGGAGCACGGAGGCTACTGGTGGTCCATCGCGGCCGACGGCGCGGTCCTTCAAGCCCACAAGCAAGTGCTGGGCGAGGCCTTCGCAATCTACGCGCTCGCCGAGTACCACGCGGCGACCGGCCGACGTGAACCCCTCGATCAGGCGATCGCCACCTATCGGCTCATCGAGGAGCACGCCTCGGCCCGCCATGGCGGTTACCTCGACGCTGTCGGCCGGGCGTGGGAGCCCGTCTCGCGCTTTCGCCTGAGCGGCGAGGCCCTGAACACGCCGAAGTCGCAGGACACACACCTCCACGTCCTGGAGGCCTACACCCGCCTCCTCACGGTCTGGCCGGATCCGGCCCTGCATTCGGCGCTCGCAAGGTTGGCGGAGGTCATGCTCGAGCGCATCGTCAATCCCCTGACCGGGCACCTGGGCCAGTTCTTCGCCGAGGACTGGACGCTGGGCTCGGACCTGATCGCCTACGGCCACGACATCGAGGCGGCCTGGCTCCTGACGCTGGCGGCCGATGCGCTCCGCGATGAGGGGCTGACGAAGCGCATCGCGGCCGTGGCGGTCAAGCTCTCCGAAACGACCCTGGCCGAGGGCGTTGATGCCGACGGCGGACTCTACTACCACGGCGGGCCGGGCGGCCCCACCGACACGAACAAGGAGTGGTGGCCGCAGGCCGAGGCAGTCGTGGGGTTCCTGAACGCCTACCAGCTCTCGCGCCAGGAGCGCTTCCTCACCGCGGCCCTTCGCACATGGGATTTCATCGAAGCGAGGATCATCGATCACCAGCGGGGTGAATGGTTCCGGACTGTCACCCGCGAGGGCCGCGTGCTCGACAACGGGCTCAAGGTCGACTTCTGGAAGTGTCCCTATCACAACGGCCGCACAGGCCTTGAGGCGACGAGGCGCCTGCGAGAAATCGCCATCGAAGCCGGGCAAGCTTGAGCCCGATCAGGGCAAGAAGGCCGGCAAAACCCGTGGCTACCCACGCCATAGGGTCACCGCGGTGACCCTGGCATTCGCGGCCATGCGGCCGCCGACCTCCCCTCGGCTCAATCGCAGGTCAACTCGTATCCCGTGTCCGCCCTGAAGACATAGGGACCCGGCTCGAGCGCGGACGTCGTGGTGAGCATGACGACACCGGGCGCGAATTCCCTTACGTAGGCCGCAACCCGCGTCTCGCCAAACCGGATCACGTCGGTGGAGCTGTTCATGATCATAACTCTGCGATTCCCATCCTTCTTGGTCTCAGCGGGCGCGAGCTCGACCGGGGGCCTGCCCGAAGGCAGATTCCCAACAAAGAGAAGCGTGACTGCCGGCCCTTTTGATTCCGGCCGTGGGTCCTTCCCCGGAAATTCAAAGTACGAAACCTTCTGCTTCTGCTTTTCCCTGGCAATGAGGCCGATCCCCTGGCTTACGTCCTCCAGGAGATTCAGCGACAGGTGGGCATCGGTTTCCGGGCGCACCGTCTCGACGACCAGATGACCCAGGTTCCTGGGCAGCGCAGACCATCCTCCGCTGGTAAGCAGATACGCCCCGCCCTCCGTCGGAAACGGCGGGTAGGTCGGCACGCCTGACGGCGAAGCAGGACCCCCCACGGGCTCGATCCGCGCGCCGAGCAAGATGCGTGCGGGAAACTCTATCGTCCAGGCCGTATCTCCCTCGATCCGGCCCGTTATGACGCTGCCAGAGAGCGACAAGCGCAGCGCGGTTGCCGCCGGTGTCTTGAGGAACGGGGCATCGAAGTTTTCGTCTGGTTGGAAGGATTCGCGGGCTGCCGCATTGAGGGCCACGGAGCTGCCGGAGGGGTCCAGGGCCCCTGAGAACGCCCGGAAGACGTTCGGCCGGCTGAGCGAGACGATGCGTGCGGACATTGCGCCGGTCTTTGGGTCCAGGCTGTCAATTTCGAGGCGGGCCCTGCTCCTGAAACCCTGCTCCTCGCGAAGGACGCCGTCATAGGCTATCCCGGGCCTGAAGACGTTCACGAGGCGCGCCGTCCGCTCCAGGCGCTCGGATTCCAGTCGGCGAAAATCCGCATCCGACGCGGCGGCGAGCCGGTAGGTGAATTTCGCGTCCTCCCCGAGCAACGACGGGCCGTTTGCGCCCAGGCGGAGTTCCAGGTCATCCCGGCATCCAAACACGGATTCCTCCGGGGCGCCCCCCACCGCGTCATTGGAGGCCGCCTGGAGGCGGATGGGCTCGCCTCCGGATCGTTTGGCATTGGTGGCAATCTCCCCATGAAGGGGCCGTCCCCACGAGTTCGAAGTGGATTCAATGCGCGCGTCGACAGACGCACCGTCCTGGGCCCGGGCGACGAAGCGCATGAGAATGGGCTCGGATGCGCCCGAAGAGCGGGATGTGGCGGTTCCAATGAGGACCAACCCAGGCCTCGTGGCGTCGAGGGCCCCGGCGAACTCCCTGTTCAGGCGATTCTTCACTTCCTCCGCCTGCTGCGGGCTCACGGCGCGGAATTGAAGACTGTAGCGCCGGCTCTTCCCAAACAGCCCGCGCGCGGGATCCCAATGCAGCGCAAAGGACCACGCCTGGGCGTCCTCCAGAAAGGGCCCCGCCCCGCGGACGGCCTGAGCCGGGTGGGACGCGAGGCTCAGGGTCGGGCCTTCAGATCCTTCCCCGGGGCTCCAGGCGCCGTCGAAGGCACGCGCCGAAAGCCATCCGCCCTCGTTGCGAAGAAGCGCTCGCACCTCTCTCCCGGGCGAGACGTCCATGATCTCGAGGTAAAGCACCGTGCCCTGCTCCAGCCCCTCCTCGGTGGCCGTGCCGCGAAGGATCCTTCCGGGGGCGATCTGGTCAAGGAACCCGCCGCTTAGACCCCCAGCCCCGGCAGAGTGTCCCGAGCCAGGTGCGACGCGCAAGCGGGCAACCCGGCCCGCGAAGGCCTCGAGGTCGCCGACCAGACTGCGAAGCCGGGCGTCGTCCCGTGGGTCGCCCGCCGAAAAGGTGGGGCTCGGGAAGGCGGTCTGGACGTCGCCCCGGGGGCCGTCGCCCACGAATCCTCCGGAGACCAGGGCCAATCTCGGTTCGCCGCCAAGACGCACGTCGATGATGCCTTGGAAGTTGAAATCGGACCCGGCAGGCGACGTCATTTGCAGCACGGATGCCCGGTATGGATCCTCCGGAAAAGGTCCCGCCGCCTGGAATTCGGGGCTTCGCGCGGAGGCGCGCTCCTCCAGGAGGCGCCGGGCGTCCAATGTCGCCGCGGGATCGGCGCGAAAGGCCCGAAGCAGGTAGTCGGAGGTGTCCACCCTGACGTAGAGGGGCGCGAGCGACCGGGCGGTCGCCACAACGGCCAACTGCGCCCCGACCCCGTCCCTTTGCAGCGTCACCAAGCGCACCGCGGAAAACCGCAATCGCCCGGCTCCCTGCGTTCGATCGAGGTAGTCCTCAACCTGCGGTGCGCGCACCGGCGTCCGCCCATGCCACCAGAGCAGGAGGCCGCACGCCATGAGCACGGCGATGGCGATCCCGCCAAGGAGCTTTCGCCCGGGCGACCTAGGAACCGGTGGCGTCATGCACGTGAACATCCATGGCCCCTTCGCCGCAATTGAGCAACCCTGCCATAGACGCCCGGATTCCTGCGCCGACCGGGGAGCCGCGAGCGATGTCCGAAGGAGGGCACCTTGAGCCATCGCGCGAACCGGCGGTACCGTTGCGGCCTCTTGGGATCAGGAAGGCTCTTGGCCCAGGGATCCCTCGGGCCCCGGGGGACAGGCGAGGTTGCGATGCACAGGCTGTATCGCCACAACTTCCCCATGCCCCCTTGTTTCATGTCCATCCCTTGGTGTCCGCACGGAAGGGCGCCTTCACCCAAGGCAAGACCGACGGCGCCCCTTTGTTGGCTCGTCGCCCTCTTGTTCCCGCTCGCGGTCGCCGCGCAAGCGCCGCGTTCGCCCGAGTATGAGACCGTCCAGAGGAACCTGGCGCAGGGCTGGAACACGTGGGACGTGTACAGCGTGGCGGCGCAAGCCCGTCTCCCTGAGGGATTCGCCCTGCGCGTGGGGCTCAAGCACAACTCGACGCTGTACGCCGACGCTTTCCTGCCCAACGTCCAGATAGGGCTCAGGGGCAAGGATGAGGAGGATGTGGTCCCGGGACCCCACACGTGGGACGGAAGCTACACGGAGCTGCGCTTCACCTGGCGCGGTCATGAGGTTCTCCTGCAGACGGCCCACGACGGAGAGGACCTCGTAATGCTGGCGACCCCGGGGGCCCCGAAGACCTCCGTCCTCCCCTCCCTGATCATCTCGGCCGGCATCCTTTGGAACCGTCCGGGCGGCGCCGCGAAGTCCGGAGACCACATCGAATTCACAAACGGCTCGCGCCGGATCCCCGTCTACTGGACCGGGGCCGAGCAGGCTCCCGTCTCGATTGCCCTCGCCACGCCGTACTTCGCGGCGCAGTTCCAGAAGCCGATCGGCGTCTCCACCGGCCGCCCGAGGACGGTGGGGCAGATCCGCGCGGTCCTCGACCGCCAACGGCCGCCGAGTACCGGCGTCCCGCGGGCGGTCGAGACCGTCATGGGCTGGGACACGATCTACGACCCGTCGCAGGCGCGCGTCATCTCGCCGGTCAGCCGCCTCTGGTCAACGGGATGGGGCGGCTACGTCCTCTTTGAGTGGGACACCTTCTTTGCAGCGACCCTGGCGGCGGTCGGCGACCGCGACCTGGCCTACGCCAACGCCATCGAGATCCTGAGGGAGGCCACACCGGCGGGCCTCGTCCCCAACTACGCCCGCCCCGGCGGCTGGAAGAGCTTCGATCGCTCCGAGTCCCCCGTGGGCGCCGTCACGGTGCTGAACATCTACAGGAGGTTTCACGACGCGTGGTTCCTGCGGGATACGTTCGAGCCGCTCCTCAGGTGGAACCGCTGGTGGAATGAGCATCGCCAGCTCGACGGGTATCTTGTCCTCGGCACCGACGCGGACAACCGGCCCGTCAATCCCGACGACACCGCGGTCGGGACCCTGCAAGGCGCGAAGTATGAGGGACTCGACAACAGCCCCATGTACGACGACGCCCCGTTCCATGCCGACACGAACCGGATGCACCTTGCTGACGTCGGGATCATGGGCCTGTACGTCGCCGACTGCAGGGCGCTGGCCGAGATCGCGGACGTCCTCGGAAGGCACCCTGAGGCCCGGGAACTGCGGGCCCGCGGCGAGCGCTTCGCCGCCAGGCTCCAGACCCTCTGGGATGGGAAGACGGGGATGTTCCTCAACAGGAACCTCGACACGGGAATCCTTAGCCCGCGGATGTCGCCCACGAACTTCTACCCGATGGTGGGCGGGGTCGCGACCCCCGGGCAGGCCGAGCGCATGGTGAAGGAGCACCTGCTCAACCCGGGCGAGTTCTGGGGCGACTGGGTGATCCCGTCCATCGCCCGGTCCGACCCCGCGTTCAAGGACCAGGACTACTGGCGCGGGCGGATCTGGGGTCCCATGAACTACCTGGTGTACCTCGGCCTCCTCAACTACGACCAGCCCGGCGCGCGCAGGCAGTTTGCCCAGAAGTCGCTCGCCCTGTTCAACAAGGAGTGGACGGAGAAGGGCCACGTGCACGAGAACTACAACGCCATCACGGGTTCGGGCGATGATGTCAGCAGCAGCGACCGATTCTACCACTGGGGCGCGCTGCTCGGCCTGATTGGCTATCTGGAGGACGCAAAGGCGGCGGACAGCCCCGGGGCTGCCGCGCGCAGTTTCGATCGCTAAGCAGGCCTATGGTGTCTATGGCCATCGCCTTATGAGACGGCTTCTCCTCTTCATCGTCGTCGCATTCGGCGTCTACGCCGCCGTCAAGCAGTTCGAGCCGGCGGTGCGGTTCAGCAGGGCCGAGGACGTGCTCCAGGTCAAACGGCTTCAACTCAGCGGCGAGATCGCCCGCGAGGAGTTCCAGCCCCGCCGCGCGCCCTACCTCGCCGTCTACCACGGCGCCAGCTGGTGCCCGCCCTGCCAGCAGTTCTCGCCGCGCCTCTCCAAGTTCTACCGCGACGCGGACAAGAGCAAGGCCCGGTTCCAGCTCATCATGGTCAACTATGACCCGTCCGACGCGGCCATGGCGGCCTACATGCGCCAGCACAAGATGGAGTTCCCGGCGGTGCGCCGCGGCGATGCCGGCGGCTGGGGATCCGCCACGGGCACCGGGATACCCAATCTGATGATCATCGATACCGCCACGAACAAGGTCGTGTCCTCGTCGTTCAACGGATCCGAATACCAAGGTTGCGACGTGCCGCTCGGGGTCCTGAAGACCATCATCGCGCAAGGTCACCCCTAGGCCATCAGCACCGGCGGCCGTCACGGGACGGCCGGGCGCAGTGCGGCGGACTGCATCGCCACCTCGGAGTCGCCTGGGGCCAGGCCCTGCGCCTGCGTCGTCAGTCGGATCGTCCCGGGGTCCCCCGCGGCCTGCACGATCACCTGGGCCAAGCCGTTGAAGAGGCGGCGCTGCCATTGGGGCGCGGGGGTCACGACTTGCACCGCGCCCAGCCGGGTGAGTTCGGGCATGTGGTTCTTGCCGTCCCCGTACGGGGTCACGATCAGCTGGATGCGATTGGATCCGGCGACCAGAAGGCTGGGATCGATGCGTAGCGAGGGGCCGTCGTTCGAGGTGTCCAAGTCGCGGGCCAGCTCGCGGCCGTTCAGCCATAGGGTCGTTCTCATGCCGAGGGCTGGCAGGAACAGGTGCCATTCAACGCCGGGAGCCACAGCGTCGACCGCGAACGTCCCCGAAAGGTCGTAGACCTCGCCCGGTTTTGGAAGGGGGGCCTTCCAGTTGCCCAGGCGGGGGAACGGCGGCAACGACTCCGGGGCGGAGGGCGCCGCCGTGCCCGGGGGCGCGATGCGCCCCCTCCAGTCGCCGATTGTGAGGAGGCCGTATCCGTCCACGAACCTGTCCGGCTCGTGGCTGCTGGGGTCGCCGTTGCCGACGCCGATGATCCGGCCGCCCGCGACCTTGAATCTGACAAGATTGTCCGCGGTGGGCACGAGGCGTCCCTTGGCGTCGACGGCGGTGACCGTGAAAACGGCAACGTCCTCGCCATCGGCCCTGATGGTCGCGCGGTCCGGCGCAAGCGCGATCGCCGCGGGCTCGCCTGTCGTCTCCACGCGGACGGTCGCGACCACGCGCCCCCCTGTGGTTCCGCGGGCCTCGAGCACGCCGGGCTCGTAGGCGACCGGCCACTCGAGGTGCGCGTTCCGCGGCATAGGCTTCGCGCCCAGCGACCTTCCGTTCAGGGTGAGCTCGACCTCGTCGCAGTTGCTGTAGCACCAGACACTGATCTTCTGCCCCACCATGCCCGGCCAGTTCCAGTGCGGGAAGATGTGGACGACCGGCTCGTCGGTCCACCAGGCCTTGAGGTAGTAGCTGCCGTCCTTGGGAAAGCCGCAGAGGTCCAGGATGCCGGACTGCGAGCTGACCTGCGGCCAGTCATACGGGTTGGGCTCCCCCCGGTAGTCGAAGCCGGTCCAGTAGAATAGCCCGGCCAGGAACGGCCGCGCGGCGTAGTGCTGCCAGCCCTGCTCCATGTTGCCGCCCGACGAGGCGTCCATGAGCGGCGCCAGGTGCCCGCCCTTCGGGTCGTCAACGTAGACGCCGCGCGTCTGCCGGGTGGTCGACTCTTCCGTGCCGACGCCGGGCTGGCGGGGATAGTCCGCGTGCTGCTTGTCGGTGTCGCTCTGCATGATGTAGTTGTAGCCGACGACGTCGATGACGCTCGAGATCCCGCCCCAGCCGCCGCTGTTGGCCACCGTGGTCCTGCGCGTTGGGTCCAGGCGCTGCGCGAACGCCTGCATGGACGCGGCGATGCGCGCGCCCTTGATGTTGCCCTCGATGGCCCACTCCTCGTTGCCGAGCGACCAGAGGATGACGCTCGGGTGGTTGCGGTCGCGCCGGATCATGCTCTCGAGCTGGCCCATCTGCTCGGGACTCGGACCCATCAGGCGGTTCTCGTCGAGCACCAGGAGGCCGAGGCGGTCGCACGCCTCGAGGAGCTCGGGCGCGGGGGGGTTGTGCGAGCAGCGCAGGGCATTGCAGCCCATCTCCTTCAGGCGGGCGATGCGGAAGTCCTGCAGGGCGTCCGGCACCGCGACCCCGACCCCGGCGATGTCCTGGTGGTTGTTCGTGCCCTTGATCTCGACGCGCTTGCCGTTGAGGAAGAACCCGCGGTCGGGATCGAAGCTCACGGTGCGGATGCCGAAGGGGGTCTCGTACCGGTCGACCACGGCGCCCGCGGAGCGCAGGGTCGTGACGAGGCGGTAGAGCGTTGGCGACTCGAGCGACCAGAGCCTGGGATGCGGGACGCTGATCGCGCAGGGAAACTCCCCGGTCGCTCCGGCGGCGACGACGACATTGCGTACGGCCCCCTCGGCCACGGCACCGCCGGCGGCGTCCTCGATCCTTTGCTCGATGTCAAGGGTCGCATCGGCCCCGCCCTCGTTGTCGACATTCGTGCGGGCCGTGACCACCGCGGAGTCGCCCTGCGCGGCCGAGGTCACGAACGTCCCCCAGTGCGCAACGTGCACCGGCCGCGTCTTGGTCATCCATACGTGCCGGTAGATGCCCGCCCCCTCGTAGAACCACCCCTCCTCCATCGTGGCGTCGACCCGGACGGCGATCGTGTTCTCGCCGCCGTAGTTCAGGTAGTCGGTGAGATCGTAGCGGAAGCTTGTGTAGCCGCTCGGCTGGCGGCCCAAGTAGAAGCCGTTGACCCAGACGACCGAGTCGCGGAAGACGCCGTCAAATTCCACGCCGATGCGCCGGCCGAGGTCGGAGGCCGGGATGGAGAAGGCCTTCCGGTACCAGCCGATGCTGCGCTCCGGGAAGCTCCGGCCGACGGCCTTGTAGCCGTGGCTCGGGCTCGCGCCCGCGGCGAACGGGGCCTCGACCGCCCAGTCGTGAGGAAGGTCCAGGAGCCGCCAGGCCGAGTCGTTGAACTTCGCTGCCGCCGGCCCGTCCCCGTAGCCCGCCTTGGCGAAATACGAGAAATAGCCCGTGCCATGCTCGAAGTCCTTTGCAGGGTCGAAGGGGTGTCCGAACGCGAACCGCCAGTTCGCATCCATGAGCAGCCGCTGCCTTGGAGATGGGGCGGGTCCCGTGGGCTGCCCCGGTCCATCGGTTGCCGGGGCGCCCATGAGGGCCAGGGGAAGAAGCAGGACGATCAGGGTGTGTGTGGGGTGCATGGGGTTGGGAAGGTGCCGGCGGCGGCCGCCGAAATGGGGCGGGCTCGGCGATCACTCCCCTTCAAAACGATAACCGACGCCGAGCACGGTCTTGAAGAGTTTCGGGTGCTTCTGGTCCTCCTCGAGCTTGCGGCGCAGCCGGTCGACGTACACGCGCAGGTAATGCGTCTGCTCCTCTGCATTCGGCCCCCAGATGTCCCTCAGGATCTGCCTGTGGGTCAGCACCTTGCCCCGGTGGGTCACGAGCAGGCGAAGCAGCGCGTATTCCCTGGCGGTCAGCGCCACCTGAGCGCCGCCCCGGGCCACCGTCTTTCGGGCGAGATCCACCTCGATCGCCCCGAACCGAACCACGCTGATCCCGTCGCCGGGCTTTGAATGGCGCAGCATGACGCGAAGGCGCGCGAGCAGTTCCCGTGCGTTGAAGGGCTTTGTCAGGTAGTCGTCGGCGCCCGCGTCGAGCGCGGCGACCTTGACGTCCTCGTGGCCCAGGACGGAGAGGATCAGGATCGGCACCTGCGTCCATTCGCGCAGGCGCCTGAGGACATCGACGCCGGAGATGTCGGGCAGGCCCAGGTCGAGCACGACGACGTCCGGTCGCCTGAACGCGATCTCATTCAGGCCAACCTGTCCGCAGTCGCAGTCCCTCACCGAGAATCCCCCGGACTCGAGCGTCACGCGCAGGAGACGGCGGATCTGGATCTCGTCGTCAATGACCACCACCTCGGGCTTTCGCGTTTCGGCAGGCATCCGTTTGGCACATCCTCTGGCATTCGGCGGCCGAGGTAAACCGCGAATGCACTGCCCGCAGGCCGGGCTCCCCTGGGCACCCGGTTCCGGCCCACCTCACGGCACAGCGCGCAGCCAGGCACGCTTGCCGGGAAAAGGACGCCCCGTCAGGACTTCTTGGCGCCCTCCGCGTCCAGCGCCAGATTCAGGAGCAACACGTTGACCCGGGCCTCGCCGAGGAATCCCCACTGAGGCGGCTCGACAAACCTTTCCACAAGCGCCCGCACTTGGTCCTCCGGGACGGCGCGCGCCGCGGCAACGCGGGCAACCTGGAACCGCGCCGACTCCGGGCTGATGTGCGGGTCGAGGCCGCTCGCCGACGCATAGACCAGGTCCGCCGGGACCGGGGCGTCGGCCGCAAGCTTGTGGGCGTCGCGCAGCGCCTTGGCGTTGGTGCGGACATTGGTCTGGAGCTGCGCGCTCGTCGGGCCGAGATTGCTGCCGCTCGACGCGTTGAGACCCGAGGCGCCGGTGCCGTAGGTGGCGGCCGAGGGCCTCGGCCAGAAATATGTCGGGCCCTGAAACTGCTGCGCCAGGAGCTCGGAGCCCACGAGCTTTCCGTCCCGCTCGACAAGGCTGCCGTTCGCCTGCTGCTTAAACGCCGTCTGGGCAAGCGCAGTGATCGCTATGGGATATACGACGCCCGTGATGAGCGTCCACACGAGCGTCTGCCGAATGGCCTGAATGATAAGTTTGATCATGAGTTGCTTCCTTTCGGGCTTGGCGGGTTCAGGGCGCGAGGTGGAGCGCGACGAGCGCGATGTCGATCAGCTTGATGAAGAGGAACGGAACGAGAATGCCGCCGATGCCGTAGATGAGCATGTTCTTGCGCAGGATCACCTTCGCGCCGAGCGGCTCGTACTTTACGCCGCGCAGCGCCAGCGGGATCAGCGCCACGATGATCAGCGCGTTGAAGATGACGGCGCTCAGGATCGCGCTCTGCGGCGAGTGCAGGAACATGATGTTGTAGGCCTGCAGCGGCCCGAAGCCCCCCTTCTCCGTCGCGTAGAGCAGGCCGAACATCGCCGGCAGGATCGCGAAGTACTTCGAGACGTCGTTCGCGATGCTGAAGGTCGTGAGCGCCCCCCGGGTCATGAGCAGCTGCTTGCCGATCTCGACGACTTCGATCAGCTTCGTCGGGTTGCTGTCCAGGTCCACCATGTTGCCGGCCTCGCGCGCGGCCTGGGTGCCTGTGTTCATGGCGACGCCCACGTCGGCCTGCGCGAGGGATGGCGCGTCGTTCGTGCCGTCGCCGATCATCGCGATCAGCTTGCCGCCCTCCTGCTCCTTGCGGATCCGCGCAAGCTTGTCCTCGGGCCTGGCCTGGGCGATGAAGTCGTCCACGCCCGCCTCGGCGGCGATGGCGGCCGCCGTGAGCGGGTTGTCGCCGGTGATCATCACGGTGCGGATGCCCATGGCGCGGAGCTGCTCGAACCTTTCCTTGATGCCCCCCTTGACGATGTCCTTGAGCAGGATGGCGCCGAGGACGCGCTTGTTCTCGGCCACGACGAGCGGCGTGCCGCCTTCCTTCGAGATCCGCTCCACCACGGCCGCGACCTCGTCGGGGTAGGCGCCGCCCTGCGCGACCACCCACGCCTTCACGCTCTCCGAGGCGCCTTTGCGGATGCGCTGGTCGCCCAGATCGACGCCGCTCATGCGCGTCTGCGCCGAAAACGGAACGAACGACGCATGGGGCTCGGCGACGTCGCGACCCCTGAGGCCAAAGCTGTCCTTGGCGAGGGTGACGATGCTGCGTCCCTCCGGCGTCTCGTCGGCGAGCGAGGCGAGCTGCGCCGAGTCGGCGAGCTGCTTGATGTCGACGCCGGGTGCGGGGATGAACTCGGTCGCCATGCGGTTTCCGAGCGTGATCGTGCCGGTCTTGTCGAGGAGCAGCACGTCGACGTCGCCCGCCGCCTCAACGGCGCGACCGGACGTCGCCAGGACGTTACGGCGCATCAGCCTGTCGATGCCCGCTATCCCGATCGCGCTCAGCAGGCCGCCTATCGTCGTCGGTATCAGGCAGACGATGAGCGACAGGAGCACCGGAAGGGAGGTGAGGACCGCTCCGGTCTGGTTCGCCGCCTTCTGGTCGTAGATCGCCATCGACGGCAGGACGAGCACGACGACGATGAAGAGCGCCGTCAGGCTGATGAGCACGATGTTCAGCGCGATCTCGTTTGGCGTGAGCTGGCGGCGGGCGCCCTCGATCATCAGGATCATCCTGTCCAGGAAGGAGTTTCCCTCCTCCGCGGTCACGCGGATGACGATCCGGTCGCTCGTGACGCGCGTGCCGCCGGTGACGGCGCTGCGGTCCCCGCCGCTCTCCCGGATCACGGGCGCGGACTCTCCGGTGATCGCCGATTCATCGACCGTGGCGATGCCCTCGACGACCTCCCCGTCCGCCCCGATCAGGTCGCCGGCCGTGCACACGATTCGGTCGCCAATCTTCAGCTCGCTGCTCGAGACCGGCACCTCGCGGCCGTCGACCAGCTTGCGGACGGTCGTCTTGGTCCGCATCTTGCGCAGCTCGTCCGCGTGCGCCTTGCCCCGGCCCTCGGCCATCGCCTCGGCGAAGTTCGCGAAGAGGCAGGTGAACCACAGCCAGAGGCAGATCTGCAGGTTGAAGCTCGAGAAGTCGACGAACAGCCAGACCGTCGTCAGGATCGAGCCGAGCCACACGACGAACATGACGAGGTTCTTGATCTCGTCCTTCGGGTGGAGCTTCTTGAACGAGCCGATCATCGCCTGGCGGACCAGCGAGGAATAGTTGATGGTGAAGGAGGTGCTCATGGTCGGGACTTTTCGGTGAAGGTCAGAACGCCCGGCCGGCCTGCATGAGCCCGTGCTCAAGGAGCGGCCCCAGGCAGAGCGCGGGGAAGAAGGTGAGGGCGGCGACGACGATGATGACGCCGGCAAGTGTGAGTCCGAACGTCCACCCGTGGACCGGCAGCGTGCCGGCGGAGGCCTCGACAGTCTTCTTGGATGCGAGCCGCCCCACGATCGCAAGGGCCGCCGCTATCGGCGCAAACCGGCCGATGATGATCGCGATGCCGAGCGTCACGTCGTACCAGGGCACGTTGGCATTGAGCCCCGCGAAGGCGCTGCCGTTGTTGTTGGCTGCCTCGCCGAAGGCGTAAAGCACCTCGCTCAGGCCGTGCGGGCCGGCGTTGTTCATGCTCGCGACGCCCGCCGGGAGGACGACCGAGATCGCGGTCGGGATGAGGCACGCGGCATTCGGGACAAGGACGCCGATGACCGCCCAGGTTGCCTCCCAGGCTCCAAGCTTCTTTCCAAGGTATTCCGGCGTCCGCCCGATCATGAGGCCGGCGATGAACACCGTGATGAGGACGTGGAACAGCATGCAATACACGCCGCAGCCGATGCCCCCGAAGAGCATCTCCCCGATCAGGATGTTCCACATCGGCATCATGCCGGCGAGCGGCATCCAGCTGTCGTGCATCGAGTTGACCGACCCGTTGTCGATGGCCGTGCACGAGATTCCCCAGAGCACGCTGTTCATCACGCCGAACCGCGTCTCCTTGCCCTCCATGTTCGGCATGATGTTGTCGACGACGGGGTTCGGCTGCGCCTCGTAGTGCCAGGCCACCGCGAATGAGAGCACGTAGAGCCCGAGCATGACGGCGAAGAGGGTCCACGCGTGGCGCCTGTTGCCGATCAGCAGGCCGAACATGTAGACCTGCGCCATCGGCACCACGATGATCGCCAGCATCTCGAGGAAGTCCGCGAGCGGCGTCGGGTTCTCATAGGGATGGGCGCTGTTGACGCCGTACCATCCGCCGCCGTTTGTGAAAAGCTGCTTGCAGGACTCGAACGAGGCCACCGGCCCGACCGGCAGCGGCTGGGTTTCCACCCTCTGGTCCACCATGACAGGCTGATCGACCATGACGGTCTTGCCGTCGGCCCCCACGACCGGCTTGCCCTTGTCGTCGACCTTCTGCACGGAGGTCGTCACTGGATTGCCCTTGTCGTCGACCTTCTGCACCTGGGTGGTGTAGGGCTCGACGAGGCTGGCCGTCGGGTAGGCCTTCCATGTCTGCGGGACGCCCTGCCACACGAGCGGGATCGCCCACAGCACCGAAAGGGGGACCACGATGTAGAGCGTGCAGCGCGTGAGATCGACCCAGAAGTTGCCGATGCTCTTCACCGAGGCCCGCGCGAGGGCGCGCCCCACGGCGACGAGGACCGCGAGGCCCGAGGCTCCGCTGATGAACTGGTGCACGGAGAGCCCAAGGGTCTGCGACAGGTACGTCATCACGGCCTCGCCCGAGTACGACTGCCAGTCGGCGTTGCAGGTGAAGCTCCACGCGGTGTTGAACGCCAGGTGCCATGAGAGGTTGTCCAGGCCCTGCGTGTTCAGCGGCAGCCATTTCTGGGTCATCAGGATCGCCATGAGCGAGGCGAATCCCACGGTGGTCATGACTGCGACCGACCACAGGTACCTCACCGACGACATCTCCTCGGCAGGGTCGACGCCGGTCAGCCTGTAGACGAGCCTCTCGACGGGCAGGAGGAGCGGGTGGAGGAACGTCCTCTCACCGTTGAACACCCGGGCCATGAAGCGGCCGAGGACGGGCGTGAGGGCTATCCCAATTCCAAAGAAGAGCGTGATCTGGAGTATTTCGTTGAAGGTCATGGCAAGATTCCGGGCACGGCGCCAACGGAGCAGCATCCTTGCCTTCCATGGTTAATTGTGGAGCGATTCGCATTAAGACGCCGTTAACAAAGCGGTGCCTTTGAGTCACTTGTATAATGAAAATCCATCGCTCTTAGACGCACCGCCACGCGGCGAACTCGTTGCGCACTACCACGATTGCTCCGGAATGCGGCACGGAGCAATGCGTCCTCAGGCGTCAGGCTGAGCGGATTAACAGAACGCTAAGCTCGGCCGCGCAGCCGCGGCGACCCCGGGGCCGTCGGACCCGGTCCCGCAGACCCTCCCGTAGGGAATCAACTCGCAGCGAGCACCCGCGCGAATGTGCCGGAGTCGACGTTGCCGCCCGTGAAGACGACCCCGACGCGCTTGCCCCGCACGGCAGCGCCCTCGCCCAATATCGCGGCGAGCGCAGCGCCTGCCGCGCCCTCGGCGACATTGTGCGTGTCGGAGAAATAGGCGCGCATGGCCGCCTCGGTCTGGTCGTCCGAGACCCGCACGATCCGCTCGGCGCCGCTAAGGATGTGCCCAAGGGCTTCGCCGTCGGGCTCGGAGCACGCCATCCCATCGGCGATTCTCGTCGACGCCGCGGCCGCGACCACCCGCCCAGCGTCGTAGGACAGCGCGATGGCCGGCGCCTGCAGTGAGGCCACGCCGACGATCCTCGTCGGCAGCCTTAGCGCGTCGCGCGCCGCGATGAGCGCGCAGACGCCCGAGCCCATGCCGATCGGGGCGTAGACGAGGTCGAGCTCCGGCGTGCGCCTGAGGAAATCGAGCGCCGACACCGCGATCCCCCACACGAGGTCGCGGTGGAAGGAGGGCACCCAATGCAGGTGCCGCTCGGCCGCAAGCTCCCGCGACCTGATCAGGGCCGCCTGGAAATCCTCGCCGTGCTCGAGCAGGTCCGCCCCGAGGGCGCGCATGGCCCTGTTCTTTTCCGCGCTGTTGCCGCGCGGCACGACAATCGTGGCCGGGATGCCGCGGCGCGCCGCGGCGAAGGTAACCGCCTGGCCGAAATTCCCGCGGGTCGCGGCGATGACACCCGCAACCCGCGGCTCCCGGGCCATGAGCTGGTTCACGTAGTTCAGTGCGCCCCGGATCTTGAACGAGCCGATCGCCGTGTGGTTCTCGTGCTTCACCCAGAGTTCGCATCCCGCGCGGGCGTTCAGGAGGGGCCAGGAGATCTGCGGGGTCGGGGGCACGACGGAGCACAGCTCCGCCGCGATCGACTCGATCTCGGACAGTCCTGGCAGCGGGCGCATGGGAAAAGCGTGGGGCCGGAGCCTCGGCGCTCAAGCCATTTGGTCCCGGACGGCACCCTGCGCCAGGCCCGGACCCCCAACGCCTTTCCCACTCCTTTTGCCCCGCCTACGGGATCGCCCAGTCCGCAAAAATGCGGAAAATAGGCGCCAAAAGATGCGTTAATATGGCCAAATCAAGCGGAGCCAGATTGGGCGCCAAGCTGCAAAATCGCCCTCATGCGAGAATGCTGGATCCGCGCGCTAGCCGCCAACCGCCGCAAGATACACAGGCGGTGGGAAGCGCTGCTGCGCCTCGAGCGCGCGGACACGCCGATCGCGGACCCCGACAACCTCGTCCACATGATCGACTGGACGCTCGACAAGGTGTTCGCGGAACTCCGGAGCCACAAGGCGTGCCACAATGCCGCGCTCCCGCCAACCATCGCGACCCTGCAGGCCAAGTGCCCCTGCGGCCTCAACCCGTTCTTCAAGCATTTCATGGCCGGAGAACAGGCGCTCCTCGAGGCCCTCGTCATGGCGCAGTCCGAGGAACCCTCGCCCGACCCTGCCCTGCGCGACGCGGCGGTCACCGAGCTCTACGTGGTCACGCATGCGCTCGCGCGCTGCGAGGTCGAGGCCTTCTGCTCGCTCTGCCAGCACCGCCCGCGCCCGAAGACGCGCCCGGCGATGGCCGGCGTGACGGAGCTCACCTGAAACCCCCGGCCCTACGCGGCCGGATGCACCCGCTCCCGGTAGGCTGACGGCGCCTCGCCGGCGACGCGCCGGAACACCCGGTTGAACTGCGACAGCGACTGGAAGCCGGCCTCGAAGGCCGCCTCGCTCACCCGCTTGTGCGGGTTCAGCAGCAGGTTCTTGACCTTTTCCACGCGCACGCGGGCCAGGTAGTCGGTGAACGTCATGCCGGTCGCCCGCTTGAACGTCTTGCAGAAATAGAAGGCGCTCATGTTTACCGCCCGCGCCACGTCGCCCAGGGCGACCTCGTCCGAGTGGTGCTCGGCGATGAAGACGCGCGCCCGCGCGACCGCAGGAGACTCGGCGGCGTCGTTGCTGACCATCAGCTGGTTGCCGAGGCCGGAGAGATGCTGCGCGAACACGGACAGGAGCCTGAGCACCGACTCGAGCTGCTTCTTCGTGACGACCCGCGTCTGGAAGTAGGCCTCCTCGAGGCGCTTCAGGTCCACGTCCGTGCCCCACTTCAGGAGGGAGCGCGTCGTCTTCGCGAACATCTCCTTGGTGGGCTTGTGGAGCATGATCTGGCCCGTGTTCAGGAACGCGATCAGGTTCTCGCCCACGCGCACGGGAACCGCGGAGTCGCAGAGTCCGGCGAAGCACTTGAGCGTCTTCGGCTCCAGCTTGGCCTGATCCTCGATCTTGCGCTGAAGCTGGAGGCAGGCGGCGCAGGAGTGGTTGCTTTGCGCCATGAGAACGCAGAAGGGGCTCTCGTTCGGATCGCCGTGATGGGGAAGGTCGAACGCCTCCACGGGGCGCAGGCTTATCGGGAGCCCGGTAGTCTCGCGAAACGCGCTCTCGTAATCGCGGTAAATCTGGGAGCGCTTCAGCTGGTCTACCAGCGAGCGGCTCTCAGCGGACCGTGTCTTCTCAATGCGCATGACACAGGCAATTTAGGTCAGGCCTGCACCGGGGCAACCGCGAAGTCGTAAAACCCCGGAAATTAG